>Ga0172381_10000040_pt1 | contig 137849 bp, 207 predicted proteins | sample Leawel6488metaG_FD_119754 | JGI IMG/M metagenome (GOLD analysis project Ga0172381, IMG submission 119754) | Leachate microbial communities from a municipal landfill in Southern Ontario, Canada - Leachate well 64-88 metaG | ecosystem: Engineered > Solid waste > Landfill > Unclassified | place...
AGGAGTTTATAACATGGCATTTTCTTTTGAAAAACTTTTACTTTTTAATCCATTTGCAAGATTCTTTCAACAAGCTAGAACAGAAGAATTTGCTAAGGAACAAGAAGAATCAAAAAATAGTCAAGGAATATCACAAGAAGAAATAGACTTGCGACATTTTGTAAACTACGACTATTTAGCACAACCAGGTTCTGCAATAACTTATATAGGAATACAATTTGAACAATACTTTGGTAGTAAAGCGGGTCGAATTCAAAAATATCGTCAAATGTCTAGATATCCTATTATTAACGATGCATTAGATAATATATGTGACGATGCTGTTATAGATAATCCAGACGGTAATATAATAAATTTAGATATACTTCAAGAAATGCCGGAACATATTGAAGTTGAAATTAGAAAAATATGGGATTATTTAATAACTTCAGTTTTTCGTTTTAATGAAAGAGGTTGGGAACTTTTTAGAAAATGGTTGGTTGAATCTGAATTATATGTTGAATTAGTACTTAATAAAGAAGGCGATAATATTATTGGTATTAAAGTACTTCCTGCATATTCAATGATTCCTATATATGAAGAAAATAAAATAAAAGCATATATGCAAATTGTAGCTCCAGGCGTAGCTGTTGGTCCTCAAGGTGTTCAAGGTGAAAATGCAGTACAAGGATCTACTGGAATGGATCATGCTAATCAAGGTAACGTAGCATATTCACACGTGGAAAATTATTCTCAAGGGGGTTTACCTAGTAGTATAATATTTGATAAAAGTCAAATAGCTTATTCTAATTATGGCGATTATGGCGATGGAATGTTAGATGTTCGTGGATTTTTAGAAAATGCTATTAGACCATTTAATCAATTAAAAAATATGGAAGATGCTCTAGTAGTTTATAGACTAGTTAGAGCTCCACAAAGAAGAGTGTGGAATATTTATACTGCTAGAATGCCTAAAGGTAAAGCAGACGAATATATTAAACAACTTGCTAATAGATATAAAAAGAAAATTATATACGATTCTGAAACCGGCGCAATGAACTCCGCTCAGAATGTTCAAGGTTTAACTGAAGACTTTTGGTTCTCAAGAGATATTAACGGAAACGGAACTACAGTAGATACTATTGGTGGCGATTCTAATTTTGGTGAAATGGATGATATAAAGTATTTTCAAGAAAATCTTTATAAAACAATGAAACTCCCAAAATCTAGATACGACGATACTCCTAACTCACAATTTGCTACTGGTAAATCAGGTGAAATTACAAGAGAAGAAATTAAATTCGCTAGATTTGTTGAAAGACTACAAAGAAGATTTAAATATATTGTTCTTGAACCTTTCATTACATTACTTAGACTTCGTGGTATTGATGAAAAATATGTTAATCTAGGATTATATAATGTTTCATTTATTAGATCTAATTTGTTTAAAGAATATAAAGAACTAGAACTACTTGACTCTAGAATTTCAATACTAGGAACTGTTAGCCAATTCATTTATAGTAAAGAAGAAAACCCAACAGGATTTTTCGCTAAAGAATTCGCACTTAGAAGATTCTTCTTAATGAATGACGATGAATATAATTGGAATAATCAATTACTACAAAAAGAAGTTGGAACTAAAGAACAAACTGAAGATGAATTTGGCGCAGGAAACGAACCTGGTGGATTTGGTGGTGAATTAGAAGCTGGTGGTATGGGTGGAGAAGAAACTCCTCCTGCTGAAGCTGGCGCTGCTCCTGAGACACCTGAAGCAACTCCAGAAGCACCGGAAGCACCTATTGAAACTCCAGAATCATATAAACTAGACGTAAATACACTAAATACTAGTATATTGAAAGAATGGAATACTGTTGATGTTAATATTCAAAAAAAATATACAAGGAGAAAGTAACATGAAATCAATTATCAAAAGAGTATTGAATAACGAATGGTCATCTTTACAAACAGATGTAGAAAAAGAAGTTGCAGATAAGATTAAAACTAAAATTGATACTGCTAAAGTTAACGTATTAGCTAAACTTAATGGTATTGATCCAGCTAAACAAACTGAAATTTTAAATGTTAGTAAATAAATATTTTTCTTAAAGATATTTATATAAATACCTTATAGAAGTTATATAAGATATTTAGGAGGAATAGATGAAACTTATACGAGAGTTTGTTGATATGGATTTAATTGAAATATTAAAGGAGGATGGTATTGATACTAATGGTAATAAAGTTAAAGTTCTTAAATTAAAAGGTCCTTTTTTAGTAGCTGATGTTAGAAATAAAAATAATAGAATTTATCCGTTACCTGTTATAGTACGTGAAGTTAAAAGATTTAATGAGGAAAGAATAGCTAAAAATCGTGCTGTTGGAACATGTGATCATGAAGATTCGCCTCAAATTAACTTAGAAAGAATATCACATATTATTGAATCTTTAGTAATGGAAAAAAATGTTGGAATGGGAGTTGCTAGAGTTATTGATACTCCGACCGGTAGAATATTAAAAACATTAGTAAACGAAGGTATTATACTCGGGATGTCTAGCAGGGGGATCGGTACACTTCAGGAAGATGGTACTGTTAATGATGATTTTTCAATGTTAAGTGTTGATGCAGTACTTGATAACTCAGCTCCCGGATGTTTCGTTGAAGGAATACTTGAAAATAAGGAATATATTATGAATGGGGATCAAATTGTTGAGGTAGCAGTACAAAATTTACAGAAAAAAGTTGATAAGAAATATGATGTTAAGTCTATGTCATCAGAGGTTTTAAGTTATATGTTAGATTTTTTAGGTGAAATAAAGGGACTAAAAAGTTAAAAAAGTTCCTATATTTTAAGTTGAAGTTATATAAATAATTACACGTTAGGAGGATTAACGATATGAGTGAGAAAATTACAGACAAGATTAAAAAGTTGTTATCTGCTGAAGATTTAAAGGTTTTTGAGGAAGCAGTTAGCAAAAAGATTGAACAGGCAGTTGCTCTTAAGGAGCAGGAATTGAAGGATAAGTACGATAAGTTAGCTGAAGAATATGTTTCAAAGAAATTAGCTGAAGAAACTGAAAAGTATAAGGCTACTTTAATTGAAGAGTATGATGGTAAGCTAAAGAATATCGAGAAGAAAGTTGTTACAAAGTTAGGAGCATTTTTGGATAATGTTATTAATGAGCAGATATCTAACGAAGCTATTGAAAAGTTAGCTATTAATGAAATTGCATTACCAGTTCTTGAAGGTATTAAGAAAGTATTTGCAACAAACTATGTAGAACTTGATACCGATGGTTCTGCACTGCTTAAGTTAGAACAGAAGAAAAATGCTGACTTGGAAAAGAAAATCGGTGATATAACAAGTAAGTTAATGGAATCTGAAGAACGTGCTCAGACAGCTGCTACTTATTTGATTATTTCTGAAAAAACTGAAGGTCTTACAAAATCACAGAAAGCTCGCGTTGTGAATATGTTTAAGACTAAGAAGTTTGATGATGTTCAAGGTAATATTGATTCTGTTGTAGATATTATCAAAGAATCAAAAGATATCCCAGTAAAAGTTGATACTAAAGGTACTATTGACGAAGTTATTACTGAAGATAAACTGCCTGAGGAAAAACCGGTTATTAAGGAAGAAAAAGAAGAATTCACGTTTGCATCAAAAGCAAATAGATTTTTAGAGGAATAAAAGACTACATCTATAGGAGGATATTAATATGAGTCTTGCATTAGTTAAGAAATGGGAAGCCGCAGAAGGCAAAATGTCCATTAAAGAAATTAAGGACAAATACGTTAAGGAAAATCTTGCTACTCTTTTAGAGAACCAGGAAAGAAAAGACTTTAACGGTGGAGAAATTTTAGAAGAAAGCTCACAGGGTGCGATGAACTACGGTACGATGGGTGGTTATACTGACGGTGCCGCAGCTTCTGACTCCTGGATCTTCCGTCCTATTGCTCTCGCACTTGTTAGACGTACTTTCCCTGACTTGTTTGCTAATAAAGTAGTAGGCGTACAAGCTATGAGCACACCAGTTGGTCTTGCTTATGCTATGAGAGTTCTTTACAACGATGGTAATGGTAACGAAGTTGCTTGGGATAAGGTGCCTGAATATGCTGGTTATTCTGGCTCAACAGTTGGTGTTTCCGCTCTTTTAAATGGAACGCATTATAATACATCAGCCGCAGACGGTTATGTTGATACATCCGCTACTGGTGCTGCTACTTCGGCTGCTGAAGGTTGGACGATTGATAATACTTGTGTTGCTGAAGAATCCGCAGTTGATGGTTGTGGTGATTGGCCTCAGCTAAGAATGAGAATCGATCAGCTTGCTATTACTGCTAAGTCCAGAAAGTTAGCAGCTAGCTTCAGTTTGGAAGCTGCTCAGGACGTAAAAGCTATGCACGGTATTGATATTGAAAGAGAAATGGTAAACTTCCTTCAGTACGAAATTACTGCTGAAATGGATAGAGAACTTATTGCTAAGATGAAGACTGCCGCAACGACAACCGCTAATGGCGGAGAGTCAATTACTGCTGTCGATCTTACTGGTTCTGGAACAGGTGTTGATGGTAGATGGTCTGGTGAAAAATATATGAACATCATCGCCGCTATTATCTATCAAGCTAACAAGATTGCCGTTACAACTCGTAGAGGTCCTGGTAACTTCGTTATCGTATCTCCTGCGATTGCTACTGCTCTTCAGGCTGCTGGACACCAGTTCGTAGCGTTTGCTTCAAATAACAAGATTAACGCTACTCAGGTTATGTCTTCAATCGGTAAGCTAAATGGTCAGCTTGATGTTTACAGAGACCAGTATGCGCGTACTGAATATGCAATGGTTGGATATAAGGGTAATGGTATTAGCGACTGTGGTATAATCTTCAGTCCTTATATCATGGGATTAACAAATAGGGCAATCGAGCCAAGTGACTTTACACCGCGTATTGGTGTAATGAGCCGCTATGCAGTTACTGATACTCTATTAGGTAGTGGAAGATATTATAGATTGGTTCCGTTCTATAATGTCAACAAGCTTATTCCGGGTGCAACTACTTCTAATCTACCTTCTGGTTTCTAATAGAAGTTAAATTTAGTAGTTAGATTTAAAAGGGTCAAGAGGATTAATTTCCTCTTGACTTTTTTATTTGGAATATGTTAGATTATTAATAGAAAGGAATTATTATGATTTGTTCAATATGTGGATATACAAATGATTCTAATAGATCATTTGCTAAACATATCAAAAAGCATAATATATCTATTAAAGAGTATTATGATAAGTTTTTGAAAACAGAAACTGATGGTATATGTATTTGTGGTAAAAAAACTAATTTTAAGAATATAGTTAAAGGATATTTTAGATATTGTTCATTAAAGTGTTCAGCTAATAGTGAAAAAACTATAAAGATTAGAAAAGAAACTACAAAGAATAGATATGGTGATGAAAATTATAGAAATGTAGAAGCTAGTAAAAATGTATGGAATTCTAAGAGCGCTGAAGAAGTTAATGATATAGTTGATAAACGTCGCCAAACTAAAGCTATTTTATATGGTAATGAAAAGTTTAATAATAGAGAAAAATCTATTGAAACTTGTAAAAATCGTTATGGTGTTAATCATTTTACAAATAGAGATTTAGCTAAAAAAACATGTTTAGAAAAATATGGTGTAGATAATCCTTTTGCGGCAGAACAAGTTAAAAATGATATAAAACAGCATTGGGAATCGTTGGGTGTAACTCATCCAATGCATTTAAAATCAATTAAAAACAAAGTAACAAAAAACAGATTATTACATTATAAAAATAATTTAATTAATTTTATAGGTGATCAATTTGAAGTTTTAGATTATTTGGGTGAAAATGATATACATTTGAAGTGTAAAGAATGTAATAAGGATTTTTGGATACAGAAGCAGTTAATATTATTTAGGTTAGAAAATAAAATAACACCGTGTTTACATTGTGTTAAATACGGAAGTATATCAAACAATGAAAATAATTTATTAAGTTATATTAAAACAATTTATAGTGGTGAAATAATTGAAAATAGTAGAAAGATTATAGAGCCATATGAATTAGATATTTATTTACCAGAACTGAAGTTAGCATTTGAGTACGATGGGTTATATTGGCATAATGAGAATTTTGTTAATAATAGTTATCATTTAAATAAAACTGAGTTGTGTGAAAAATTAGGTATACAATTAATACATATTTATGAAGATGATTGGATTTATAATAATAGTATAGTTAAGTCTAGAATTTTAAATTTATTGAATAAGGTTACTAGAAAGATATATGCTAGAGAATGTGTTGTAAAGGAAGTTAGTTCCATTGAATCAAATAATTTTTTAAAAGACAATCATTTACAAGGTATATGTAATGCTAAAATACGATTAGGATTGTGGTATGATGAAGAATTGGTTTCATTGATGACTTTTAGTGGATATAGAAAGAATTTGGGTAAAGTTAAAGAAACTAATTGTTATGAGTTATTAAGATTTTGTAGTAAATTAGAAACAGTTGTTGTTGGAGGATCGAATAAATTATTTAAACATTTTATTAACACATATAGTCCTGATAAAGTTATAAGTTATGCCGATCGTAGTTGGTCTTCATTATTAAAAAGTAATGTATATTTAAAAATGGGATTTAATTTTATTAGAAATACAGATATTAATTATTACTATATATTAAGAGATAGACGAGTTAATAGATTCAAATATAGAAAAAGTGAGTTGATTAAAGAAGGATTTGATAGTAAAAAGTCTGAAAAAACAATAATGTTAGAAAGAAAGATATATAGAATATATAATAGCGGTAATTTACTATTTGAATGGACTAAAACAGACTAAAATTATAGTTTCATTATTATATTAAAAGGGTGCTTATAATGTTTAAGCATCCTTTTTTGTTTGTATAAATATAGGTGTTAATAATACATTTAACGGAGGTATTGATATGAAAGTTATAAATGTTGCAGGATTTGATGTTAAAATTGAAAAGAATGGTAATGTTTATATGGTATTAAATGACGGAAAGTTACATTATTTACCAGATGAGTGTTTGTATGACGATAATTTTCAAGGGTTGTTAAGGGTAGTAATTCCACCCGTAAATGCACAAAAAGTTATAAATAGTAATGAGATAGTATCAAATAAAACTATTGATTTCGCGGAGCCTGTAGTTAAGGAAATAAGAGAAATTGAATTGCAATCATTAGAGGAAAATGAAAAAAAGGTTTTAAAAGGTGTGAAATTAAAGAAAGAAACTAGAATAAAATTACATAGAACTAAAAATACATCATCTAAAAAAGAAGTAATTAAAGAAACTCTAGTAGAGGAATTAAATAATGGCAATAGTAACTAATATAACTTCATTAACAGATATGAAGAATTATGTACTAAGAAAGTTAGGATATCCTGTTAATAATATTGAAATTTCAGACGAACAACTTGAAGACGCTATACACGACTCAGTACAAGATATTCAAAGATACTTATATGATGAAGGTTCTTACCTAGATTATTTCTTATTTCAAACAACATCAGGCGTTAGTGAATATCCTTTATCTGCTGGTATATACGATTATACTACAAGTGCTAGATTAGAAAACGTGCAACAAGTCTGGGATTTCTCTGTAGCTTTTGGTATGGATGGTATTAATACAATGTTTAGTCCAACACATATACTACTTTATAATCAATATGTGGAACAAGGTAGTTATCCTGGTGGTCCTGCATATGGATCCCCAAACTCACTAGTATTAACTGATTATCAGTCTTCAATGATGTATTTAGATATGGTTGAAGAAATGTTTGGTAAAGGTTATACTATAAACTATATACCAGCAACAGATACATTAAGAGTAACTCCTACACCAAATATGGCGCTAGTAGGAGTACTGATATTTTATAGAAAAGCATATGCAACACAACTTTATAATAATCCATTACTAAAAAAATTAGCTGTTGCTAGGGCTGGTATACGGTGGTCCAGAAATCTTTCAAAATATGAAGGAGCTTTACCAGACGGATTGACTGTTAATGGGAGAGCTATGTTAGAAGATTATAAAGAAGAAGAAAAAGAAGTTTTGCAAAGAATGGAAGAAGAAAGCGAGCCTCCATCATTCATAGTAGCCTAATAAAGGAGAAAATAATATGACTGTATCGAAGTATTTAAGTGAGAGTTTATATATAGAGGAAGATTTATTTATAGAGTCTTTTTTATCTAATTTAGTTGATAAGTTCAAGCCGATTATTCCTAAGACTGCGGATTTGGCGATGAAGTGGTTTAGGGAGTTTTTAGTTAGTTCGTCATTAAAGGATATCCAGGAGATTAAGGTTCAGTTAGATAGTTTAAAGAATAAGAAGGTTGATGAGTCTATATTTAGTAAGGGGAAGGTAGGAACGTTTTTGTTTATATTATTAACTTTGTTTCCAAATGCGGTTAAGGCCAGTGAGTTTATTAGTCAGGTTGAAAATATGAAGCAAGAGGTAGTTGATGATAAGAAGGTAAATGATTTAATGAATAAGTATGGAGAATTAGTTAATATAGAGGATATGAAGACGGCTATTCAGCAATTTGGAACAGAACAGCAAACTAGAACATTGGATGATAAAGGAACACTTAAACAAATTCAAAATAAATTTAAGAGTTTGCCAGGGTCGACTACACAAGATAGAAAAAATAGAAGTAGTGAAATGGAAAAAATGATTGGAGGAATTTAATGTCATTTAAAGAATATTTAAAAGAAGTTAATGATGTAAAAATTAGCGGAGTAACTATTAATTGGTTAAAAAATTGGCAGTGGAATAAGCATGTAGAGTTTCCATCAGATGATATAATTGAAGAATTGAAGGTATATGCACCTAAGAAGAATATACTGGAATTATATAGATATATAGATTTTGATGATATTGCAAACGAAAAATCAAAAAAATTAAGATCATATACTAAAAATAAGGATATGGTTTTAAATTTTATTGAATTTGAAGATCCTATGCGCGGATATATAGAAGTATGGTATGGCGTTCCAGCTGATAAGATATTAATTGATTTATCTTTATTACCAAGTAAGTATTTAAAGATGATAGATCATGCTGAAATGAATGAAGTTATTGTAATTGGATATTAAAATAAGATTTAATAAAAGGAGCTAAATAATGTCATATAAAGAATATTTAAAGGAAAGGTTTGATAAGTTTCAGCCAAGTCAAAACAGTGCAGAAGATTATATAGATTATTTAGAAGGCACGTTAATACCGGATTTACGTGAGTCTGGTAATGATGCAACGGCTGATGATTTTGAAAAAGTTATAGAAATGTTAAAATACGATGAAAGAGATAAAAGGTTTGTATATAAAGGAAGATTTATTTACGCAGAATTTGTAGATTATTTAAAAGATACGTTAATACCGGATTTACGTGATTCTGGTATGGAGGCAACTGCTGAAGATTTTGAAGAAGGATTATATTGGTTAGAACAAGGAGATAAATAATGTCATTTATACAGTTTTTAAGAGAACAAGAAGAAGACCAAGAAGATAAAGTAATGGGTGGAATCATTGAGTTTTTTTCAACCCATGAAAAGCCATCAGACAAAGACGTACACGCACTGGCGGAACAACTTGGTATAGACGAACACAAATTTGAAGAAAAAATATACGAACTGATTAGTAGCTTTCTAAATGCAGGTAAATTTAAAGAAAATCCAGTCGATCCTGATCCTAAAGAACTTGAAATGGGAATTAAAGTAGAAATGGAACATACGAAATCTCCTGCCTTAAGTAAACGCATAAGTCTTGATCACCTTGCAGAAATTAAAGACTATTATACAAGACTTGCTAAAATGGAAAAAGAAGCAGGAATTAAGGAATAATGCAAAATTTTTATTATCCGAGGACGTGTAAAGGTATAATAGTAGCACTGACTGATATGTTTGATAATATGGTCGTTTATAAGTACGCTACAGATACTATGTCTGCCGGATATGGTACATCAGCTCAAGTTATATCTATACCAATACTTTTTGGACCGAACGAAAAAGAATATTTACAAAGAATTGAAGATCATGAGTATATTGCAAGCGGAACTGATGCTACTGGATATAAATCTGTAGAATCTGTTGGTCAAAGATATTATTTATATTTACCTAGAATGTCTTTAATTTTAAATGGTATTGCTTATGATGCAGAAAGAGCATATGGAGCTAATGAGTGGAGATCTTGGTTTCAAGAGACACTAGAATTAAGTGGATCTGATGTAGATGAAATATTGCGTGATTATGCTCCAGCTCCTTATAATTATAATTTTACTTTGAGTATAATGACCGATTCAATGGATTATTTTGCGCAGATTATAGAGAATATTTTGCCATATTTTAATCCTAAGTTATATTTAAGAGTTAAGGAGTTTTCATTTTTGAATATAGAAAGGGATTTACCAGTTTCAATTAATGGTGTTAATCCTGAGTTTATAAGTCCTGAGATAAGTGATACAGAACGTAGATATGTAAATGGGACTATAGATTTAACTGTTGAGGGATGGCAGTACAGACCGTTTGAGTATGGTAAGATTATTAAGAGTATACATAGTAAGTATTTTGTAGTTGATGCTAGTAATGATTATGGTATATCGGCGTTGTCAGCGGATGATGAACCATCAAAGATATATGTTATTTCAGCTGATTCTTTTGATACTTCAGGTGCGTTTATGAATTCTGCCGGTGGTGTTGATACAAGTGCTATAAGTGCAATGGTACCTTATTCTTACAGTGGTACATATGAGGATAACGTAAAAGATCTATATTACTTTACTAGTGCGACTATTATAGGATAAAAGGAGTTTATTTATGGAAGGATTTGAAGGATTGACTTCTGCTTTTAATATGAATACTGAATTAATTGAAGTGGAAACTGATCATAAAATAAAATTAATTGAAGCCGAAATGCAAATCATTGAAGCTAAAAAACAAGACTTGGTTAATCGTGTAGCAGTTCATCAAGTTCCTATAATGTTTCAAGATCAAAGTTATCTTCAAGAGGAACTTAAATCACTTATACTACAAACTAGAACTACTCTAAATAAAGTTGAACAAGATATTAAAATTGGTGCTGAACCTAGAAAAATTGAAGTATATGCTAAACTTGTTGAATCCATAGGTAAACAATATACTTCTTTAATTGAACTAAATAAAGCCATATTTGAAGCCCAAGTAGCAACTAACCAAGTAGATATAAATAACATAGGCAATAATAAAATAGCTTTGACTTCAGACCAATTGCTAGATATGATTAATAAAGCTAGTTCTAATAGTCAAATGAAAGATATTGACGCACATTTTGAAATTAAGGAATAATATAATTTGAATGATTTGGTACTGTGAAAATCCTAACTGCGACTACTCTACTAATAACCGTAATAAAATCAATTGGCACCATATTAAACCTAAAGAATTAAATGGATCCAATAGATCCTTTAACCGTGTTTTTCTTTGCCCTAACTGCCATAGTAATGTTTATATACCAGAATCAACTACTGGTAATCACGCTATCAAAACAGAAAACTCTATAATTATACTAGAAATACTTAACTCCACTACAGGTAAAATTTTGAAAACTATAGATACTAAAGGAAATGAGATCTATAGCAAAATGAAAAATAATTAAGGAGTAATATTGAAAAATGAGTCACGAATATTTATCACAAGAACAAGCAGAAAAAATATTAAAGAATAATTTTTCTAATTGGATATTTAAACCATTTATTTATCAGGGTTATAGAAAAACTAGAGTTGATTATATATGTGAAAATGGCCATGAAGGAAATGCTAATTTTGCAAATTTACAACAAAATAAAGGTTGTATGAAATGTCGTATAATTAAAAACGCAAATCGATGTAGAAAATCATATGAAAATGCAATAAAACAATTATATAAAAAAAGACCTAATTGGATATTTGATCCATTTGAATATAAAAATGTACAAACTAGAATTTATTATACTTGTGATAAAGGTCATAAACATCACGCTACTTTTTTAAATATTATAAAAGGTAGAGGTTGTCCGTTTTGTAGTAAATATAAAATTCGTAGAAATCAAGAGCAAGCCGAATTGTATGTTCAATCATTAAGACCTACATGGATATTTGATCCTTTTATTTATAAAGGGGCTTTTACTAGAGTCTATTATACATGTGAAAAAGGTCATAAACATAGTGCTACGATTAATAATTTAGGGAGATATGGATGTCCATATTGTAATGAATCTATTGGTGAAAGAATAATTGAAACTATATTAAAGGATAAATCAATAAAATATATTAGACAATATAGATTTGAAAATTGTTGTAGTAAACGAAAACTTCCTTTTGATTTTTATTTACCTGATTATAATACTTGTATAGAATATGACGGCGAATTACATTTTAAATGTGTTAAATATTTTGGTGGAATAAAAGCATTTAGAAAAACTAAAATGAGAGATAAAATAAAAACTAATTATTGTAAAAATAATAATATTAAATTAGTTAGAATAAATTATAAACAACGAAATAATATATCTAATATATTAAATAATATATTATAAGGAATAATTGATATGTTTGAAGGAAATAAATCATTAAGAAAAGCTGGTGAAAAAATTAATTATACTCAAGATATGGTTAATGAAATAGTTAAATGTAAATCTGATATAATTTATTTTGCAGAAAAATATTATACTATTGTAACTATTGACGGTGGTAAACAAAATATTGCATTGTGGAATTGGCAGAAAAAAGTATTGAAAGCTTATATGAATCCTCCTAATAATAAAAAGAATATTATTTTGAAGATTGCTAGACAGAGTGGAAAATGTGTTTATATAGACAGTATTGTAAGAATTAGAAATAAGAGAAATGATGAAATTAAAGAAATTAAAATAGGAGATTTTTATAAAATACCAAATCATAAAAAAATAAAACCAATTGATAATAAGTTTATTGAATCTTTTGAAGTTGAAGAATGGGAAGTTGAGACAAATTCAGGTTGGAAAGATATAACTCATATTCATAAAACTATTAAATTTGATATCTGGGAAGTAATTACAGAAAAATGTAGTTTAAAATGTGCTGATGATCATATAGTAATGATTAATGATTTTAAGCAAAAGTTTGTTAAAGATTTAATTGTTGGGGTTGATAAAGTTATTACTAAAAATGGATTGGAAAAAGTAACATTAGTTCAAAAGTTAGATATAGAACCACAAGAAATGTATGATATAACCGTAAAATCAGATACTCATACACTATATACAAATAATATATTATCTCATAATACTACAATCACAACTATATTTTTATTATGGTATGTTTTATTTAATAAAGATAAGACAGCAGCTATAATGGCAAACAAAGAAGCTTTATCAATAGAAATATTAGATAGAATTAAAATAGCATTAAAATTTATTCCAGTATGGTTACAACAAGGTATAGTTGATTGGAATAAAAAATCAGTAGTGTTAGAAAATGGTAGTCGTATTATAGCAGCTGCAACATCAAGCCAATCATTAACAGGGTTTACAATTAATTTACTTTATTTAGATGAATTTGCAAAAGTGCCTCAACATATTGCGGATGATTTTATTGCGTCGACTTATCCAGTTATTACTTCTGGTAAAACATCGATGATCATTATGGTATCCACGCCTTTTGGCATGAACCATTTTTATAAATTTTGGATGGATGCAACTAGAAAGGATAGTAATACAAATAGTTTTTATCCTATAAGTGTAGGATGGTGGGAAGTGCCAGGTCGTGATGAAAATTTTAAAAAGGCTGTTATTAAAGATATTGGTAGAGTAAAATGGCAACAGGAATATGGAACTCAATTTTTAGGTTCATCATCAACATTAATTGACCCTGATATTTTAGAAAGAATAGTATATAAAAATCCAGTAGCAACTAAATGGACTGGTTTATTATTGATATATGAACAGCCTCAAAACGGAATTACTTACGTTTTAGGGGTGGATTCTGGTAAAGGTACAGGTAGAGATTATTCGGTTATTCAGGTATTGAAAATTATTAACGAGTATAATATTGAACAAGTAGCATTATATAGAAATAATTTTGTTCGACCACATGACTTCTCTCAGGTAGTTGTATCAATAGCTCAATTTTTTAATAATGCTTATATAATGATTGAGAATAATGATATAGGTCAATCTGTATGTGATAATGTATGGTATGAATTGGAATATGAAAATTTAGTGAATGTTGATATGAAAGGATTGGGAATTAGAAGTACTAAATCATCAAAAAGAAATGCTAATGCTCTTTTAAAAGAATACGTAGAAAAACATTGGTTAAATATATGTGATGAACGCACTGTTTATGAATTAAGCAGATATGAAGAAGTAAAGCCGAACGTATTTGCTGCTGGGAAACACGAGCACGACGATTGTTTTAAAGAGGATACATTAATTAAAACCAAAAGAGGATATGTTTCAATTAAAGAAGTAAAAATCGGTGATGAAGTATTAACGCATAAAGGTAGATGGAAAAAAGTAACTAATTTAATTAAAAAACAATTTAATGGAGATTGGTACGATATTAAATTTAAGGGATTGCTTAACTTATCAACTAGTTATAATCATCCAATTTATACAGATGAAAGAAGTTGGGTTATAGCTCAAGATTGGAAAACTCAATCATGTATTTCTGTTAAAATGCCATTAGAAAAAAATAAAAATAAAGTTTTAAAGTTTGATGATTATGTTGAAGTTAAAAAAATGGGGTATAATATTAATAAATTTGATTTGGTTATGGATTTTAATTTTGCTAAATTTTTAGGATTATTTTTAGCAGAGGGTTGTTGTGATAGAGTTAAAAGTCATCATTATACGATGTCTATGGCATTTCATATTAAAGAAGTTTATCTTATTAATGAAATGTCAGAATATTTAAAAACTATAGGAATTAAATCACATATTTATTATCCAAAAGGAAAAAAAGGATGTTGTTTAACGTTTTCAAGTAAATTTTTATATACTGTTTTAAGTAAATGTTATGATAAAAATCGTTTTAAAGTTTTACCAGAATATGCTTTTGATTTAGGTGAAGATTTAAAATACGTTTTAGAGTATTGGCTTAAAGGAGATGGTTGGCATAGTAATGTTAAAAATAAGAATGATCATACTATAGGTGCGTCTATTAGTAAAAAATTAGCTTTAGATATGAGAGATATAGCAATTTCTTTGGGTAAAAAAGCTAATATTCAAAAAGTAACTAAAAGAAAAAAAGGCGAAAAAGACCAGTATCATGTGACAGTATATAATGATTATAATAAAAATTGTAATAGTCATAGTGTTATACCAATTTCAAATTTTGAAACACTTCATAAATTATCATATAAAAAAGAAAAACCTTTAATACAAAAAAGTCATTTTGAAGGTACTGTTTATAATATAAGTGTAGAGGAAGACGAAAGTTTTGTATGTGAAGGTATAGTTGTTCATAATTGTGTAACTTCTTTATTATGGTCATTATTTTTTATTAAAACTGAAGAATATGATAGTGGAAACGAAGGTAATAAAACAATAACAGATGAGTATAATGTAGATAAAGGTAATTGGGATGAAAAGGATGTAGAAGTTAAGGATGATAAGAAGGATATAGATGGATCTGACGGAAAGGGGGATCCTAATTGGCAGCCTTCAGCAATTTTTGTATGATTTTTTTATAAATACAGTTAAGAAGTAATATAAATAATGAGGTATGGAGATTAAAGTAATATGAGAACTTCTAGAAAGACTAATGCTGGGTTAGCTATATCTTCTAAGCCAGTGGAATTGATTTCTATTAAAGACGTTGAAGTTCAAGAAAATAAAGAAGTTATTGAAGATCCTAAAGTTATACCTATTATTGACGTTAATAAGAAAAGAAGTAAACGAAATAAGTTTTATGAAGATTAATAGAAAATTAATACTTGGAGGAAATAATGGCAAGAGTATTTAAAGCTCCTGGAATAAAAAGAGACGAAATTGATTTATCTGAAATATTGATTCCAACTGGCACATCTAATGGTGGTATTGTACTTCGCGCTAAAAGAGGTCCTGTAAATAGACCTGTTTATATTTCTAATGATAAAGAATTTGTAGAAACATTTGGAGAGCCAATTTATACTTCAGGAACAGATAATACAACAACGAATGGAAAACTAATACCTGAATATGGTTATGGTGCTTATGCTGCTTTGGAATTTTTAAAAGAATCAAGTTCCCTTTATGTGGTTAGAGATTATACTACAACTGCTGATACATATGCGTTTGCAAGTTTTGATAGTAGTTTAAATTATACTATTCAAAGCGCTGGTGTTTCTGGTGATAAATTTGAAAGAGGAAATAGATTAGATACATCTGAATATATTAGTATAATTGATGAATATGCTGGTGTTGGTGGATCTGGAGCAAGTAAAGTTATTGTTTCTTATGTTGGTCCTGGTGTAGATGGTAATAGCATTGCTGTTACTATTGAACCATTTAGTCTTTCTGCTGATTGGAAATTTGCATATGATAATTATCCTTCTTCAGCTCATGCGGCTTCTGCTGCTTCATTAGAAAATGCTGAAATTGAAAGATGGTATCCAATAGCAAGTCAAGTATTTAAATTGAATGTGTATACAAAATCTACTGATAAAAACTGGGAAGACTATTTTAAAACCGAAGCTGAAAGAACTGCTAAAACACTTTATATTTCTCCAACAGAATCATTTTATGGTTCGATTGACGAAGATCTTAAAGACGGTAATAATAATGATCTCTTTATTGAGAATATTGTCAACGGAGTTTCAAAATACATTTATATAAAGAAAGGTGTTACATTAGCAGTTAATCATTTTGATTATGTTAATAGTGTAAGTGATGTTTCAGCGTTACCTGATGCAGAAGATACTAACGGCGATACTTATGTTAAATACGATATGACAACAGCCGGTTCTTCAACTAATAGACTAGCTATTCTATCAGGTGGAGCAAGCAGCCAGAGTAACGGCCTTACTGATACTGCCGGTTGGACAATTTTTGAAGATAGAGAAAACGCAAATGTTAATATCTTAATTGGTACATCATATAGCACAACAGTAAAACAAGAAATTGCCAGAATCGCATCAGTTCGTGCAGACTGTATTGCTGTGGTTCCTGCAGGTCAATTAAACCATGATACTGTAGCTGATGTTAAAGCTACTGAAGAATATGGTTATAGAAGTCCTTCATATGTTGCTATCTATGCGGGATTTTCAAAAGTATATGATAAGTACAATGACAAATATCTATATATACCTAATTCAATTTTTGGTGCGGCTTTAATGGCAAGAGTTGATAATGTTGCTAATCCTTGGGATGCTCCTGCCGGTACTAATAGAGGAGTTTTACCTGTAGTAGATCAAAGAAAAATTTGGACAGAAACGGAAATAGGGGATCTATACGAATACAATATTAATGTACCGAAACTTACTAGAGGTTATGGACATGTCATGTGGGGAAACCGTACCTCCCAGTTGAAAAAGTCAGCACTTGATAGAATTAACGTGAGAAGAGGTTTACTATATATTGAGAATAATGTTGAGATCGCATTACTACCATTTTTATTTGAAAACAATACAGCTAGAACAAGATTACGTGTGTTTAGTGTGGTTGACTCATTTTTAGCATCAGTACAAGCGGCTGGTGGATTAACTTCATATAAAGTGATCTGTGACGAGACTAATAATAGTAGTACTGTTATAGATTCTAATCAATTAAATGTAGATCTGTACGTGGCCAACGCACGCACGATAGAGTATATAAAATTGACTACTGTAGTAACACGTACCGGTATTTCATTTGATGAAGTTCAATTAACATCAGTGTAATATAAAGTTTGGGACAGCGTAGGCATACGTTTCCTGAAAACCCTAAATGAAGTAGGGATTACCAAACTTTATAAACCTATTTAGGGAGGTTATATGTATTGTTATATATGTGATAAAGAAATTAATTATCATAAAGCAGTATTCCCACAGTTACATATTGTTAAGCATCATCATATAACTCCAAAAGAGTATTATGATTTATATTTACGTAAAGAAAATGAGGGTGTATGTTTGATGTGTGGAAAAGAAACCGAGTTTTTGGGTATTGGTATAACTAAAGGATATAGAAAATGTTGTAGTTCTATTTGTTCGAATAATTATATTGGAAAGAAAATTAAAACTAAAAAAACATTATTAGAAGTATATGGTGATGAAAAATATGTTAATGTTGATTTAATGAAAAAAACTAATATTAAAAAGTATGGAACTGAATGTACATTACATACTGATAATAATAATGAAAAGATGAAAATTTTAAGAAATGCGCAAAGATTTGATAGATTAAGTGAGAAATTAAAAAAATATAATATAAGTGTTGTTAATGTAGAAAACGTGCAATTTTATATTTTAAAATGTAATAATTGTAATAATGAATTTAAAATTGGTAAAGATTTATTTTATAATAGAATAATTAATAATTATCCTGTTTGTTTAATATGTTATCCCTTGAAACGATCATCTGGCATAGAAGAAGAATTTAGTAAATATATTCAAGAGTTATATTTTGGTGAAATTATTAGAAATAGTAGAAAAATTATTGTTGGTAAAGAAATTGATATTTATATTCCAGAATTAAAGTTGGCGTTTGAGTTTAATGGGATATATTGGCATTCTATTTTAAATAAACATAAAAATTATCATAAAAATAAGACTGAGATGTGTGAGAAGTTAGGTATACATTTGATACATATATACGAAGACGATTGGGCTAATAAACAGAATATTATTAAAAATGAAATTAAAAAATTATTGAAATTGTTTGATAATGTGGAATTTAGTAAAGATGATATAGTTAAAGAAGTTAATAATGAAGAAGCGACTATATTTTTAAAAGAGAATAGTTTATATGAAAATGTTTGTGGTAATGTAAATATTGGTTATTTTCATTGTAATCAGTTAGTTGCAATTATGATATTTAATAAATTAATTAATAATAAGTATAAGTTATTAAGATGTTGTAATAAGTTAGTTATGAAAAATTATGAGATTGAAAAGAAAATGTTAGATTATTTTAAAAATAAGTATAATCCAAATAATATAAATGTGTTAGTTGATAGATCTTGGATTTGTAATGAAATTAACTCATTATATAATGTTTTAGGATTTACTTTTGTTTCTAAGACTAAACCGAATCGTTTTTATATAAATACTAATGATATTAGAGAAATAGATAAAAATTCAATTATGAACGATCCCAGTAAGTATATATACGATTCTGGCAATTTAAAATATAGATATGAAGTAGATTTAAATAAGGAGATAAAAAATGTCTAATCTAACGATCGAAGGCAGAGCTCGTAAGCTTCCGGATATTCAGCGTACATGGCTTTGGGAGCTTGTAATTCCAAGTATAACGGATGTAACTGGTGGAGTAATTCAGAATGTAGAGGATTTGATAGTACGTTGTAGAACAGCTGTTATTCCCGCTAGAGGTACTGAAGGAATTCAAAGCAGTTTTATGGGAATGACACAATGGTTTCCTAGCAAACCTACATTTACACAAACGTTTGATGTAACGATAGAGGAAACTGAAGATCAAATAGTTCATAAGGCATTAACGGCTTGGTCAGATATACTTTTTAATACGGATCCAACGGCTGCTAATGGTGGTTCGTCAACAAGACCTTTAAAGAGGGATATGGCGAAGGATATATATTTGGTTATGTATACGTATGATCAAAGAGAAATGAAAAAGAAAATTAGATTTTATAATGCGTATCCTGAGAATGTTGGCGATGTAACATTAGATTATACTGATAATGCATCAGTTAAATTCGGGTGCGTTTTTCGTTATGATTTCTGGCGTTTAGTTTAATATTATCTTCAAAAAAATACTTCTATAAATACTGTAGAGGATTTAGGTCCTCTACAGTTTTCTACATAAAACAAAGTCAGGTAAAAGATGCCAAAAGGGATTAACGCGCTGGAGTTAAGAAAATTTTTTAGATCACCTGAAACTACGTTTGGGAAGTCTATACAGAGGAATTGGCAGTTTTCGGCGATGTTTATATTTAATCCGTTAATGGGATTAAGTAGATTAGATGTAGCGCCGGAGATTCAGCCGTTTCATATATTAGATATAACGATACCGACATATGAGTTTGAGAAGGTAGTGATGATGTATGGACAGGTACCAAAGAGTATGCCTGTATTAAAGTTTGAGGGTTTTAATATAGATATAGTTATGGAAGAGGATGAAAAGGCTTCTGTAGAGTATTTTATTAATTGGAATCAAAGAAATATTATTAATAAGGATGGTTTATATAATGCACCGGATGATGCTAAGATAAGTGCGTTGATTGTAGAGATACAGGATAAGACAGGAGATCCAGTTATATATTATATTTTTCATGATTTATATTATTTAGCAGCTACACCGGCGGCTTATTCATATCAAACTAGTGAAAGTATTAAAAGAACAGTAACATTTGGAGTTGATAGAGTTACTGAATATTTTACTAAGCAGAATTTAATATATAAGACGAGTAGTTTATTTAGTTCAATAAGAAAACGTTGATTTTGAAAAAGTATTAAAATTGATAAAGTATAGTAATTTTCTTTAATATAAATAAAAATATATGAAAGTACAACGAACCGAAAGACATATAATTGTTAAAAATAAATCCTTTGATGAAATTACGTTTTTATCAAAGAACCTATATAATTATTGTAATTATATTCTTCGTCATGTTTATTTTAATAAATTTGATGAAATACCCGAATATAAACATCTTATTAAATCCTTCAAAATTAAAGATAAAGAATTCTTTAATATTGATCAATATGATCTAATATCAGAACTAACGAAAAATAATCAAGTAGATTATAGAAAATTACCATCACAAGTAGCTCAACAGATAATTTTGTTATTGTATAAAAATTGGAAAGTGTTTTATAAATCTTTAAAAGTATTAAGTAAATTAAATGGTAAACCTAAAATGCCTAATTATAAAGATAAAGGAGGTAGAAATGTTGTAATCTTTACGAATCAACAGTGTCGTTTAAAGTCAGATGGGATGATATATTTTCCTAAAAGCACCAATATTCAGCCGTTGAGTACGAAAGTTAAATCGTTTAATCAGGTTAGGATAGTACCTCAAGCAACGTGTTATGTTGTAGAAGTAGTATATGAGAAAGAGATCGAAGTTTGTAAGGATTTAAATGATTTATTATATTTAGGAATTGATTTGGGTGTAGATAATTTGGCTACATGTGTAGATAATATAGGCAATAAACCTTTTATTATAAATGGCAAGATTATTAAATCTATAAATCAATTTTTTAATAAACAGAAATCTGTTCTTCAGTCTTATATTGGTAATAAAGGAACATCTAATAGAATTAATTCTTTAACGCACAAGAGGAATAATAAAGTTCAAGATTATCTTCATAAGACAAGTAGATACATAATTAATTATTGTATTAATAATAAGATTAAAACAATAGTTATAGGTCATAATAATGATTGGAAAAATGAAGTAAATATGTCTAAAAGGAATAATCAGAATTTTGTTTATATTCCATTTGCAACATTAATACAGCAAATCCAATATAAAGCAGAAGAAGTTGGAATCTCTGTAATTGAAATGAACGAATCTTATACCTCTAAATGTGATTCTTTGGCTTTAGAAGAAATTAAAAAACACGAATTTTATATTGGTAAAAGAATAAAAAGGGGTTTATTTCAATCATCTATTGGTAAATTAATTAATGCTGATGTAAACGGTGCTTTAAATATTTTAAGAAAAGTAATCCAAGATGGTTTTGTAAAAGACCTATTGGATAAAGGTAATGTGTTTTTGCCAAATAGGATTAATCCTATTAAAGTTACCTAATAATTTTAACAATTTTTTAATGGAGAACATAACATGAAAATGGAAGATGTGAAAGATGGTGAATTGAAATCGTTAGAAAGTAAGCCAGTTAGAGAAACTCGTGATGTACAGAGTGATGAGCAATTAGTTGGAATGGTACAAGCAATGAAACAAAAAGCACCATTGCAACAAGAAGCTATTGGTGAAAATTCAAATTATTGGGAAATTACAGGATTGCCTTCAAAAATGAGGTTTTATGATCCTGTTATGAAGATTTTAGGAAGGCCATTAAAGGTTCCGGAAGTTAAGAAAATATCTTCTATGAATGAAGATAATGGTGATTTTGTTTTAAATGATATTGTTAGGAAGGCTACAAAGAACATTAATTGTGATGAATTATATGTTGCAGATAAACTTTTTATTATTTTTTGGTTAAGAGCAAATACATATAGAGATAGTGGTTTTATAGTCAATTATACTTGTATGAATAAAGAATGTGGTAAAAAGATAACGCATCATTTTGAAGTTGATGATTTAGATGTGACGTATATTTCTGATAGTTTTGATCCTAATAAGGAGTTTACATTGCTTAGTGGGATTAAAATAAAATATGATTATTTAAGAGTTAAGGATGAAATTTTTATTGAGAAGTTTAGGGAGATTAATTCTGAAGCTATTGGTGAAGTTGATAGTGAGTTGTTATCAATGGCTCAAATGATTAAAACTATTAATGGAGTTGAAAAGACTTTATTGCAAAAGTATCATTGGATGATTGAAGCTGATCCTAATGATTTTGCATATTTAAAAAGTTATATAGAAAAGAATGGTATGGGAATAAAGCCTTATATTAATGTGAAGTGCGAGCATTGTGGAGGAACAACCCCAGTGGGGATATCCTTTCGCGCAGACTTCTTTATTCCCGATTATAAGTTTGAATGATATACTTGAAATACAATTTCAATTGACTTATAATTTACATATATCTTTTAGTGATTTTGATGATATGGAGTTTTATGAATTGATTTGGCTTTATGAAAGAGTTGCTGATGAAAAGCATAAGGAAAATGAAGCAGAAAATAGTAATAGGAGAGGAATACCAATATCAAAAATGTTAGAGAGTGGAAGAATACCAAATGGTTGAAAAACAAGATAAAGGAAACGATTTTTTAACTCATAGTTTTTTGAGAAATACTGCATTTGCTAAGCAAGAAAACGTTAGCGCGCAAAACCGTAATTTAGGTATTTTTTCAACTAAAGGTATTAAAGAACTGTTTAATATAACAAAAGAACTTAGAAATATTAATAAAAATTTATTAACTCAAAAAGCATCTGCCAATAAAAAAGACTTTGTTCGCCGTGAAGATACTAACTTGAAACTTATTAAAGAAGTAGACGATCTTGAAGAACTAATGAAAGAAAATAATAAGTTGCAAAAAAAGAAATCTAGCGGACTATTAGGAATGATTGGTAATATAGCTAAAATGGGACTTGTTGGTGGATTAGTTGGATATTTATTATTTGGTGATAATAAGTATATTAAAGCTGCGCGTGATATGTTTAAAACAGTTGGTGGTTTTATATGGGATGGTTTAAAATGGGTCGGTAAAAAGATTAAAGATTGGTGGGATGATGGTGGAGATAAATTTACACTTGGAATAATGAATAGTATTAAGGATGGATTAATTACAGGTATTAAAGGAATATGGGAATGGGCTAAAAATAATCCAGAATTAGCTATAGGTGGTGGATTAATAGGGGCATTACTTACTGGTAATATTGGTGGGTTAGCTAAATTAGCTACTTCATTAGCTACATTATCGTTTGATGTTATGGGTCAAATGGTAAAACATCCAGGATTTGCTTTGGTATTAGCATCAACAGCAGCTATTGTTTATGATATAATTAAAGCCAAAGAAGTTGCTGATATAGTTAAACAAACAAAAGAAAAAGAAAAAAGTCAGTATGCGGATAGAACAACTTCATGGAAAGATAGAGCTGTAGCACAAAATTGGAAAATAGAAGATAAACAAAGACTATATGAAATTTTAGGGCAAGAAACAAATTTACAAAATGCTTTATATGGTACAACTCAGGGAAGTTTTTCTAAAAGAGGATCTAGAGTTAAAAAAGTTGGCGAACAAATGGGATTATTTGATCCTGGTCGTCGTCCTGATGTAGCTCTTCAATTTGCACCTACTGGTAAATGGACAGACGAATCAAGAACGCAAGCATTACAATATGAGTATAACAGACTTGGAAAAACAAAAGGATCAATGGCTAAACAATATGGATCTTATACTTCAATGAGGTTTAATGAAGATCCAAATGAAATATATCCTGGTATTAAATTAGCTGATTCGAGTGTAGACATTGAGAATTTAAATCCACCAGTTCGAAAAAAATTATTAGATTTGGGTGAAGCTTATAAAGCTAAATATCCAGATAAAAGTATTGTTATTAATTCTGGGCGTAGAACACGTGAACAACAGCAACAATTATATGATGAAGCAAAGGATAAAAGTAAAGTAGCTATTCCTGGAAAATCTCCTCATGAATTCGGATATGCTGTTGATATTCAAACATTAGGAAATGAAGGTTTTAATGATTGGTCATTAGCTACTAGTAAAGGTTTTCATAGACCTATAGCATCTAAAGAACCTTGGCATACTGAATTTGGTCAACATGGTACAACGGTTGATAGTGAATATGGGGATCCTGTTAATAATAATTTGCCTAGAAGTACTATAGAAAGAATAATGAAAGGAGAACAAAACGATCCTATTGATTTATCTGAAAAAACTATTAGTTTATTAGCAGATGCTTTAGGTATGTCAATGAAGGGAGTTATGCCAAAAGGTCAAACACCAAGAGTTAGTTTTGATACGAGTATGAGGAGCTAATATGGGATTTATATCAGGAGCATTTAATAAAAGTGTGTTTGATAAATCTTCATATAAAGCAGCTATTGGAGATACTAGTATTGATGGAACTAATGGTTATGCTGTTATTAAAATTAAACCAGATTATCCAAGAAGTAATGAAGAAGAAGATCCTGTAATAATTGGGGTAATTCAAAAAGATGGTTTATCTTTTTCGCTGGATGCTAATTGGCAAGAGTTAGGTGGTATGGCAGGATCTATTTTTCCAACAATGGCTACTAAATTCAGAGGGGCATATGAAGTAGCAAACAATGCTTCAATGATAGCCGGTAATTCAGATTTTGGAGCAGTAGCAGCGTCTAGAAAAATATATCAAAAAAGTGGATATTTGAAAATTAGTCCGAATATAAGAATTGTTGACTGGAAGGGAGTAGGTCAACCGATAATGTCAGCTTTAATATTATTGACTTATATTACTCCATCAAACGTACCATTATTAACAGCTGAACAATTAGGTAATGAAATAAAAGAATTATATGCAAAAATTAAAGATAAATTAGGTGATAAAGCAACTGAAGTATTAGAAAAATTTGAGGGAATTTATAGTAATGCAACTAAGGAAATTTCTGAAGCTGTTGATAATGTAACAGTGGATAATAAATTAGGTGGAGTTTTAAATTCAACTAAAAATCAATTATCAGATGTTGAAAAAGATTATTCATTAAGATCTTCGCCGGTTCCATTAACAGTTTCTATAGGCCAATTTTTTAAAAGAAGTGATATGATTATTGAAAATGTAAGTATAAATTTTTCAAAAGAAATGACATTAGCGGGTCCTTTATATGTTGATATAGATATTTCAATGAGTTCTAGAAAAATAGTTTCAAATGTAACAGATATAGGAATTATATTTCCTGATAATAAGTCTAGAGTATATTATATTGGAGCAAGTGAAAATTCAACAGGTATTTAATTATGGCGATGAATAAATTTAGAAGAACTAATTTTTATGTACAAGAAGAAGTAGATGAAGTATTAGAAAATGATCTTGTAAATAATTATTGGGATTTATTTAAAATAAAGAGAGAGATGTCGTTTGTGACTATAGGTAGAACATTTATAGCCAGACCAGATTTATTAAGTTTAAAAGTTTATGGTACTCAAGATTATTGGTGGATATTGTGTAAGCATAATAAAATTGATGATGTTTGGAATGATATGACGATTGGAGATGTAATAGAAGTTCCAGATGTTCGGGATATAAATGATTGGTTTTCTGATGTGTTGATTGCAAAAAAGAAAAAATAAGGAAGATTAATGAATGGCCGGAATTTTACAACCAGCTGGGCAACAATTTTTATGCTCTTTAGTTATTAAGGGAAATCAATATAATTCCTTAAATATAAATTATTTGGTCATTCGAGAGTGGATTTTTAATATAATACCTACAATAGAAATACAATTTTTAGATGAAGGATATCTAACAGAAGCAACCCCACTAGAAGATAACGAAGATATTATAGTAATATTAGCTAAACATGAAGGCGATGAAAATCCTCTGCAAATGACGTTTTCATTAGATGATTACGAAGTTGGAGTTATTGGTGATAATAGAAAAACAATAATCACAATGACAGCTCATTTAAAAGTAGAAGATTTTTTCACTACTAAAAATAGAAGTTTATCAAGACGAGATTCTGCTTCAGTATTAGAACAAATAGCTCAAGAAGCAAATATTACATTTACTAATCCACAAAATGTTAAACCTACCGATAATATGGTATGGTATCAATCAAATATTAGTAATTTTGCTTTTGTGAAACACGTATTGAAAAGAGCATATATTCCAGAAGATTTACCATTGTTCTATGCTAACTCAAATAATAAGTTCGTATATACTTCGTTGTTTGCAGAATTAAACAAACAAAAATTAAGAAAAGCTAAGTTTAATGTAGAACAATTTGAAATGAACGTAAAAGACGATAACGATAAAGATGAAACTATTTGGTTTAATGCTTATGATATTGTAAACTATTCAGGCTTCTATAATAAAATATTCGGTTACGGAGTATCAGTTAATTACTATGATTTAGACCAAAATAGAACATTTAATTATTCTGATATAACAAAAGTAACGGATTTATCATATAGAGATAAGAATTTGAAAGGTAAAGCTGTTTTTAATAGAAACGCAGGAGATTTTATTAACTCTAATGTTTATAGTGAAGAATACTTTGAAACATATGCTAAAAATAAATTTATACTACATAACTTTTTTGCAATGGGTATGATAATTAATATAAACGCTCTAGAAACAGTTAATTTAATGGATACTATTCATATTGAAATACCTTCACAAATGAAAGAAAATAATATAAACGAAGTAATGACAGGAAAATATATAGTAGCAGGAATACAACACGAAGTTTCAAACGGTGGATATTATAAGAAAAAGGTCTCAATACATAGAAACGGTATGAATAAAAGCGTTGCATTAGGTAATGATCATATATATCAGGTCGAAAAATCATGAAAGAAACTATAAGAAAACAAATGGGTATGACTCCTTATGAAATTCAAAAGGAAATGCTAGATGCAGAACCTACTGATAAAATGTATGGAGATTATACTGGTATAGTGGTTAATAATAACGATCCTGACAAACAAGGTAAATGCCAGATAAGAGTTTATGGTGTGTTTGGGGATGAAGTGCCAAATAGTGATTTACCGTGGGCTTTACCAGACTTTAATTTTGTTGGTAGTAAAGTAGGTTCTTTTACAGTTCCACCAAACAATGCATTAGTTAAGGTATATTTTGATAGAGGCGATATATATTTGCCTCATTATACTACTAAAGCTGTTAAATCCAATAGCTTACCAACACAAAAGGATACAGATTATCCAAATAATATAGTTTTAATTGAAACTGATGATGGAGATTATATTACTTTTAATAGAAAAACTAAAGTAATTAAGTTTTACCATCATACAGGATCTCAAATGATTATAAATAAAGAGGGTGAAGCTGTAATACATTCTGCTCCATCAGTTAGACTAGACTCAACAACACAAGTTATTTTAGGTGATTCTGGTGGATATGTTGTAACAGCTCCCAATCCTGGTCAAATAGTAACTCAAAGTGGTGCAATTTTAACAGCACAAGCAAAAATTAGAGCATAATATGGCAACTTTAGGAGAATTATTAAATATAGATTATAAACAAAATTCAATGACGCTTGAAGAACTACAAGTTGCTTTGAGTACTGCTTCTTCTTTACCTATTCTTTCAAAACAGCCTAGCGTTTTAGCGGCTATATCTTCTGTTACATCTGCATTAACAGCATATACAATAGCTATCAAAGTTTACAATACTTTATATGCCCTAATGCCATCAATCAAGATAGCTACAAAAGCAGCGGCAATTCCATTAAATCCGGCTATGGCAACTGAAGTAGCACAAGACGTTCTTCTTCAGGCTCAATCAATTATTATGGAACAAGCAAATCAACTAATCGTGAATGTTAAAAACTCAGTACTTAATTTAGAGGTTTCAGGAACTTAAATGGCTATTGATAGTGAAAGAATATATGAACAGATTATGGTCAGGTTAAAAACTGTCTATACTACTGTTACTACGCCATTAAGTGCAGATTCAAACGGAGACTTAGTTTATACAGATAAGTCTATTTATCCATTTGATCCAGAAAAATTAAATATAGCTATGGGTAAAGATTCAAGTAATAATGATATTTTACCTACATCAGCAGTTATTAATTTAAACTATAATGGCCAAAAATATACTAATATAGAATCAGTTGTATTAGCTATATCAGAAGAAATAGAACATCAATTAAAATATGAATGGACTTTAGATGATATAAGTGATGTTAGCGCTACTAATGCAGCTGACGAAGACGTTTTAATATATAACGCTATTGTTTCTGCATGGCATAATATACCATCTGATACTTTAAGTGCATATCATAATCATGACCAAAGATATTATACTGAAACTGAAATTGATGAAAAATTAGCTGAACTTAGTGTGGGTGGTGGATCTACTGGTGTAAATGTTGTATCAATTGCTTTAGTTGCTGAGATTAGTAATAGAATATCAGCTGATAATAAATTGTCAAATTTAATTTCATCTACGTCGGCTACGGCGATGAATGCTATATCAGTTGTATCCAATGCAGTTTCCGTAGTTTCTGTAGCAGCGGCAAATGCATTATCAGTAGCACAGGCGGCCGGTGCAACTGCAGTTCAAGCAAACGTGGATGCAGTTTCAAATAATTTATCTATAACTTCAGCGGCTGTATATGATGCAATATCAGTTGTATCAAATGCGTTATCTAATGAAATAAGTAATAGGATTTCTTCTAATAATGTTTTATCTAATTTAATTTCATCAGTATCAGCAGCGATATTGGATGATATATCTGTTGTTTCTGTTGTAGCAGCCGATGCTAAATCAATTGCTAACGTAGCTTCTGGTGTTGCTGTTGATGCATTATCTGTGGCGAATAGATTATCATTATCAGCCGACAATATTCTATCAATAGCTAATGACGCAAAATCAATTGCTAATGCGGCTTCTAATGCAGTTTCGGTTGAGACATCTAATCGTGTTTCTGCGGATAATGCTTTATCAAACTTAATTTCGTCTACGTCAGCAACCGCGATGGATGCTGTATCTGTCGTATCAGTAGTGGCAGCTAATGCTTTATCTGTGGCTAGTTTAGAGATAAGTAATCGTCAGTCGGCAGATAATGTTCTTTCAAATCTAATATCTTCTACATCAGCTACGGTGATGGATGATATATCTGTTGTATCTGTAGTTGCGGCTGATGCTAAATCAATTGCTAATGTAGCATCAGGTGTTGCTGTAGATGCTTTATCTGTGGCTAATAGATTGTCATTATCAGCTGATAATATTTTATCGATAGCTAATGATGCTCGTTCAATAGCGAATGCCGCATCAGAAGCCGTATCAGTAGAAGTTAGTAATCGTCAATCCGCGGATAATGCCCTTTCAAACTTAATATCATCAACTTCAGCTACAGTAATGGATGCAGTATCGGTAGTGTCTCAAGCTGTATCAGTTGTATCTGTAGCGGCCGCGGATGCATTGTCTGTAGCTAATGTGGCTTCCGGTGTTGCAGTAAATGCTCTTTCAACAGCTAATAGATTATCCTTGTCAGCTGATAATATTTTATCAATCGCTAACGACGCTAAATCAATCGCTAGTTCTGAAATAAGTAACCGAATATCAGCTGATAATGCGTTATCTAATTTAATTTCATCCACGTCAGCAATCGCGATGGATGCAGTTTCTGTTGTTTCAGTAGTAGCAGCCGATGCTAAATCAATCGCTAGTTCCGAAATCAGTAATAGAATTTCAGCGGATATTGCTCTTTCAAACCTAATATCTTCTACGTCAGCTACGGCGATGCAGGCAATATCCGTTGTATCTCAAGCCGTATCGGTTGTATCCGCCGCTGCGGATGATGCTTTATCGGTAGCTAATGCGGCTTCTGGTGTTGCCGTTGATGCTTTATCTGTAGCGAACAGACTTTCATTGTCAGCCGATAATATTCTATCAATAGCTAATGAAGCAAAATCAATTGCTAACTCAGCTTCTAATGCGGTTTCAGTAGAAGTAATTGATAGACAATCGGCTTCAGCTGCTTTGGAATCACATATTAGTAATGTATCGGTCATGACTTCAGCAGAAATCAGCAATAGGATTTCTGCTGATAATGCACTATCAAACTTAATATCTTCTACGTCAGCTACGGCGATGCAGGCTATATCGGTTGTATCGGTTGTTGCAGCTGATGCTAAATCAATTGCTAGTTCTACATCTGTAGTAGCGGCCAAAGCTTTGTCTGTAGCATCAGCAGAAATGAGTAACCGAATATCCGCTGATATTGCTCTTTCAAATTTGATTTCTTCTACGTCCGCTACGGCGATGCAGGCAATATCGGTTGTATCGCAAGCAGTATCGGTTGTATCAGTATCAGCGGCAGCTGCCGCAAGCGCCGTTGTTGCTGAGGTAAGTAACAGAAGGTCGGCTTCGGCTGCATTGGAATCACATATCAGTACAGTATCAATAGTAGCTAAAGATGCTGCTTCAGCGGCCAATGTAGTATCTGTTGCAGCTGCCGCTGCCGCAAGCGCAGTTGCTGCCGAAGTAATTAACAGGATTTCAGCAGATAATGCGTTATCAAACTTAATATCATCTACGTCTGCAACTCCACATAATTTATTATCTCCAATGCATGGAGATACAATTGAACAATCACCATATGATGGGGCTATAATAGTTGCGATGGTAAGAAATGAAGTAACTGCATGGGAAACTGTAGCAGTGCCAGATACAGGATTTGAAGTTAAATCATATTTTGGATTTGATGGTGGAGAGACTTATCCAAGTTATAAACTTTTTGATTTTGTTTTCTCCGCAGATAATGCATTATCAAATTTGATTTCATCTACATCAGCTACGGTGATGAACGCAGTGTCTGTAGTATCTCAGGCAGTTTCTGTCGTTTCGGTAGCAGCAGCGGCGGCATCAAACGCGGCTTCTGCGGCAGAAGCTCATGCAAATGCCATATCTGTCTGGGCAGTGAACACAGACCAACTTAATGCAGTATCTAATGCATTATCAAATGAAATAAGTAACAGACAATCAGCGTCAGCTGCTTTAGAAAGTCATATTGGTGATGTATCTTCAATTGCTGATACTGCGGCTGGTTATGGATTAGCTGCATTAGATGCAGTGTCAATTGTATCAGTAGCGGCGGCTAATGCTTTATCAGTTGCAAATAGGATTTCACTTTCAGCAGCGGCTTTAGAAATTCATATCAATACCGTATCTGAAGTAGCTAGAAGCGCTTTAAGTGTAGCACAATTAGCATTGACAGCGGCATATGAAGCGAAGGATATGGCAAGCGTTGTATCTGCTACAGCCATGCAGGCAATATCGGTAGTATCAAATGCAGTGTCAATAGTATCTGTAGTCGCCGCCAATGCAACATTAATAGCAAACGCGGCTTCTGTTAATGCGGCTAAAGCTTTATCGGTAGCTTCAAACGCCACATCAATAGCTAATGCCGCATCAAACAAGGCTTCAGCTCTTTCTGTGAATATTGCTCCTTTACTTGCGGGTAGTATATTAGTAGATCATATTGGTGAAAAAACATCAGCTAATACTGTAACAATTGACGATCCACTTACTTTAGCTAGTTATTTGAATTTGTATGATGGTACAACTGGTGATGCTGGTATATATTTTGCAGGAGATGGTCCCGGCGTGGGTTGGTATCACAGTGCCGCTAGTACATGGACGTATACAACAGGAGTAGGGGATGTTTTATCTATAAGCAATAATGGATTATTTACTAATAAGATATCAGAGTTTACTGGCGGTAGTGGCATATCGCTTGAACATGCTACAGTCTGTGCCTCTACGTTGCAGGCTACCGGGTTGAGCGTGGGGAGGGCGCTGACGGCAGCAAATTATTTGCTTGACCTTTATAGCGCGTCAGACAATGCGTATCCACATATAACGTCCAATGACAATACAAAGTATGCATTCTTGGCGGTTACGGCAAAAACAAACCGTAGCATTATGATTGGAGCGTATGGGGATGGACATGCGCCAGGAACGCTGTTTGGCGTGTCACTAATTGGTGCTTCATTTGTAATGAGTGATGGCGTTGCGGCAATGGGCCTCGGCACAACATCTGCTGCACCTCTTTATATCGGCACAAACAACACTGCCGCCATCACCATCTCTACCGCGCAGGCCGTCACCTGTGCCAGCACCCTTACCGCCGCAGGGGTTTTCCTCGCTCCAAACGGTTCCAATACCGCTCCTGCGTATTCCTTCTCTGGCGACACCGACACCGGACTCTATTCTGGTTCCTCAAATGTTTGGCAACTTGTTGCAGGAACCACTATCTGCTTATTATCAAACGGCAGTATCTTGCGCAGCAGCCTCGTCTACAATACCACCGTTTCCAGCTCCCGCGATGTTGAGGTCAATAGCACCGGCGATTTGGGATATGTTTCTTCATCCATCAGATTCAAGGGCAATATCAAGGATTTGGATTCTAAAACCACAGAGCGCATCTATGACCTTCAGCCAAAAACATTTCAGTATAAAAAGCGCGATGATTATGGTAAAATATCAGAGGAACTTGAGGATGTAACACAGTGGGGTTTCATAGCAGAGGAAGCAGAAAAGGTGTTGCCAGAACTGGTGTATTACGGTTCAAAGGGTGAAGTAGACGGATTCAATTATAAGGGGCTTATCACCCCACTTATTGCCGAAGTCAAGAAACTAAGAGCAAGGGTGGAAGAGCTGGAAAAGAACAAATAATCATTAATATGTAAAAACTATATATAATAAAGATAAAGACAATCACATTGAACAGGAGAATTTGAATGGAAACAATTAAACTAACAAATGAAAAAGTTATGGGAATTGTAACAATATTAGACGCTTTAAATGTTTTAGAATTTGATGAAAAGATGTATGCAGATGAAAAAACTTCAAGATCGTATTGGCAAAAATTCGCATACGCCATTTCAAGAAATACCGATGCTTTTAGTTCATCAATAAAATCAATTAAAAAAGTATTAGATCCATCGAAAGAATATATAGAATATGATAAGAAAAGATTTGAATTAGCCCAAAAATATGCAGATTTAGATAAAGACGGTAAACCTATTATTAATGGTAATTCATATGTTGTAAGACAAAACAGAGATAAATTTGATAGAGAAATTGAAATATTAACAAAGGAATTTAAAACAGCAATAGATAATCAAAAAAAGTTAAGTGATAATATGCCTCAATTTTTAGAAACTGAAGAAGAAGTAAGTTGTTATAAAATTAAGTCTGAATGGGTTCCTTTGACTTTAAACGCACAGCAATTAAGAGCATTGTTACCGTTAATAGATGGAGAATTTAATAAATAAAAAGGAAATTGAACAATGGCAATTGAAACTTTTGATTTAAGTGCCACAAAAATCAACGTATCATACTGTATAGACGAAGAAACAAAAGAAAGACAACTATATCTTAATGGTCTTCGAGATATACCTAGATTAAAAGAAATTCAAGAAATAACTAGTGCTTCGTGCGCAATTGTTGCTTTTGGCCCTTCTTTAAATGATACTTGGAATGAAATCTATAAGTTTAAAAATATTATAACTGGTTCTGGTTCACATAAGTTTTTATTGGATAAAGGAGTCAACCCGGATAGCTTTGATAACTGGTGGCATATGGAATGTGACCCCAGAGATCATAAAATAAAACTTTTAGGTAAGCCCCATCCAAAAATACAATATCTTATAGCTGATACATGTCACCCAAAGTTGTTTGATGTACTTAAAGATTATAATGTAAAGATGTGGCACATATACGATTCAAAATTAATACAAACAATGCCAGATTATTATAAAAGAGGAGAAGTTTGTGTAATAGGTGGAAGTAATGTTGGTATAAGACAATTAACAATGGCAAGAGTTTTAGGATTTATAAATATACATGTGTTAGGATTAGATTTTAGTTTTCCAGAACCAGAAGAAGGAAAATTACCACAACAACACGCGGCGTTTCATCCAAAGTGTAATGCTAATATTGCTAAAATTGTTATTGAAGATAAAACATATTTTACAACACAAGTAATGATTCATTATGCAAGAGAGTTTTGGCACGAAGTACAATTGTTACCTGATATAAAAGTAGTTTTACATGGTAATGGAATGTTACAACATTGGGCACAGACTAAAGCTCAAGAACCAAAACAAAGGGTAAGTATGAAATCTGTTGCCTTGGTTATACCAGAAGTTATAAGTAATGATTATGTTGAATTGAATAGACAATTACATGAAAGTTCTCATGAGTATGGTACATTTAGTTTTCAACATGCTAAAACAGTTATCAAACTTAAAGAAAGTTTAAATACATCTTCAGTACTTGATTATGGTTGTGGTAAGGGAACATTAGGTCAAAGACTTCCTTTTCCAATATGGGAATATGATCCTGCTATTCCTGGTAAAGATAAGGCACCAAGACCGGCAGATTTAGTTACTTGTTTTGATGTATTAGAGCATATTGAACCAGAATATTTAGATAATGTTTTAAAAGATTTAGCAAGATGTGTTTTAAAGATAGGTTATTTTACTATTAATATGGCACCTTCATCCAAAACTTTAGCTGATGGAAGGAACGCTCATTTGATTCAAAAAGATGAAGCTTGGTGGAAAGAAAAGTTATCTGAATATTTTTTACTTGTTAATAATTCTATAATTAAAAAAGGACCACAATTATTTGTAATAGCAGCGCCTAAATAGGAGGATTGAAATGTTTAAAATTACTGAAAGAATTGATAAGGTTACGAATGTTGATTCAGATCGATTAAAGGAAGTTCTTCCTGCACCTAAATCAGTTAAAATAGAATTGACTAGTAGGTGTAATTATCGTTGTGCTTTTTGTTCACATCAGACTAAAAAAAGTACATCAGATATGGATTTGAATTTGTTTAAACGTATTACTAAAGAAATGCAAGAAGCTGGTGTAACTGAAATAGGTTTATTTTATTTGGGTGAATCATTTACTAATCCAACATTATTAGTTAATGCTATTAAATATCTTAAACAGGATTTGAATTTTCCTTATACTTTTTTAACATCTAATGCTTCTTTAGCCAATCCAGAACAAGTTGAAGCATGTATGGCGGCTGGATTAGATAGTTTAAAATGGTCTTGTAATACAGCTAATCCAGAACAGTTTAAAAAGGTAGTACAAGTTTCAGAAAAAATGTTTCATAAGTCACTGAATAATATTAAATCTGCGTATGAGATTAGAAAAGCAAAAGGATATAAAACCGGATTATTTGCATCATCTATTCGTTATGATGATGAACAACATGAAACTATGATGCAAATGTTAAATGAAAAAGTTATTCCTTATGTTGATGAACACTATTGGTTACCTTTATATACGATGGGTAGTTTATCAACAGTTCGTAGAGAAGCAGATTTAGGTTATAGACCAACTGCTGGTAATCAAGGTAGACAGGATGCTTTAGTCAATCCTCTTCCTTGTTGGACAGTATTTACCGCAAGTCATGTTATTGCTAATGGTAAAGTATCAGCTTGTTGTTTTGATGCTAATGAAAATTGGATTATGGGCGATTTAACTAAACAATCATTTATGGATGTTTGGAACTCAGAAGAATATCAAAAGCTTAGAAAAGCTCATATTGCTAAAAATATTAAAGGAACGGTTTGTGAAAATTGCGTGGCTTATAAATAAAAGTAGTAACTATAAATAAATGTATAGACTTATATTTATAAGGAATATAATGAATGATCAGGGAACTTTCTGACAATTGGGCGTATGATATAGCTAAAAATCCTATTTCTAATGGTGAAATTAAAGATGTTGAAGTTATTAACCAATCCATAGAAATGATTTTAGGTATTGCTCCAGGAGAAAGACTATTTAATACTTCATTTGGATTAGGTCTACAAAATCGTATTTTTAATATAGCTTCTCCAGAAGAAGGTGAATCTATTTTAGACCAAATATCTGAAGCTATTAAAACTTGGGAAGATAGAATTACGTTGGTGGAAAGTCAAATGCAAATTAAAATAGAACCTGATAATAATATGATAATACTTATAATTCCTTATATTATCAAACGCAATAGAATAAAAAGCGTCTTCCAAAAGAAAATCTACGGATAATGAGGTTATAGAATGGCAACTAATTTTTTAAAGTACACATCGTTAACTTATGACTCAATTCTGCAACAAATAACAGATAAGTTTAATTCAGACTCTAGATTTGCTAACTTTAGACAATCTGCTATCGCTTCTCTTATGGCTGAAATATTTGCCGGCGTTGCAGACTTAGTTAACTATAATTTAGAAAGACGAGCCGAGGAAGCCTTTTTAGACACAGCCAAACTTAAAAGTTCGGTTATTCTACTTTCCCGTATGCTTGGTTATGTAATGCAAAGACCAATTCCTGCTTCGGCTACTTTAAAAATTAAATTGAAAGGTGACTTTAGTTCCATTATTAGTACTACAGATAAATTACAAATACCTTTACAATCATCATTTAGTTATGGTGGTTATAAATTTATTTTAAAGAAAACACTAATAATTAATCTTTCATCATACGTAGACGCAATGATATTAGACGGCGCTGCTTATGAATCAGACTATATTACTGTAGACCAAAATAATGATGCTATTGATATCATTCAAGGCGAAATTAAAGAAAAAGTAATTGAAGGATCTACTAACCCTCTAATTGGATCCACATTCCAAGTCTATAAAATTGATGATACAGAATTTAGTAACATGTATGGCTCTGAAGACTACGATAATCCTGTTACTAGAATTTGGATAGGCGATAATAAATCAACAGATAACGAATATACAATTGATAGAAGGTCTCTTATAAACTGGGAAGTCATTGAAGCGTTCTCAGATCAAGAAAATATTAAAGTCGCCGTAGTTAGATCTGCTATTAATGAAGGTGTAGAATTACTTTTTGGTAACGGTAGATATGCTAGTGATGGTGTGAACTATACTACATCCGGTGGTGCTATAACTTCATATGATAATTTATACGTTCAATACTTAGCTACTAAAGGTTTTAAAGCTAATCAATCAGGCGTTGTTGATAAAAAAGTAACATATAGTGGTAGAGTTTATACTAATACCGGAAAGGATATCACAAACAAAGTTGATTTTTATTTTGCTACTAATATAGTTGGTGGCGCTGATGCTGAAAGTCTAGAATCTATTAAGTATAACTCACCAGGAATCTTTGCGGCATTAGATCGATGCGTAACAAAGGATGATTATGTAAACTATTTAAAATCATTAACTTCTCCTATTAGTATTAAAAATGCTATTGCTTTTGGAGAAGCTGAAGAACTAAACTCTGATACAGGTCGTGATGCAGTTATTCGCCTATTTAATGTAGTCCTATTCTCAGTCTTAGGTCATTTATACCAAGTTAATACTTCACCATATTACTATTATACTAAAGAAAATGGTTTGGATAATAACGTACTAGACTCAAACTTTAATATAGACGATATATCTTACTGGAACTATTTTAATGTGTTTGTTAAAGGAGATACAGAAAGCCTAACAGCTAACTCCCAAATAGTAAGACAACTAAAAGAATATACAACATCAGCATTCCAATATAAAATCTATGGTCACGAAATAGATGATACTACTGGCGCATACTATAGTACAAACTACGGTGAAAATTTAACTTTATACATCAGCTATACTACAGACGATTCATCTTATAATACAAGTCTAAGCGCTGATACTTCTATTACTGTTGACGTTAGAAGTTTGTCATCTAAATCAAACGATACCGACGCAATGGAAACTCTAGCATCTCTAATCCAAACTCAACTATTATTAGTCACCGATACTCGCGGTTCTAACACAACAGAAAATACACACTATAATCAAACGGCATTCCCTAACGTTACTGTTACATACGATTCAACAGATAAAGACCTGACTATAGCTTTTGGACAGAATACACCATGTTATATTGACGAATTTACTAGCGCTACAGGTGCTTCTGATTTAGGACTAAGAATACTATCAGGAACTGCAGCCGTTGGACCTGACGCAGTACTTGTATCTCTGACTAATAACCTAAGTCAGAATATAATCAGCGTGGTAGATAAGTTGGACACAAGAGCGCAAATCACAACCAGACCAATATATCTATCAAGTATTATTGAAAAAATTAAAATTACTGGTGTGGTAAAAATAAACAGCCTTTATGATACAGAAACTGAAAGAACTAATTTTTATGATGCAATATACAAATGGGCAGATACAACAGCAGATTTTAAAATTAATCTTTATAAAAGTTCTGTCATAGAAATTATTGAACAGTTTACATCTGTTAAATATACAAATATAAATTTTGAGGCGGATTATCCTACACCAGTTAGTACATCAGCATTTTATATAACGGGTGCTAATAAATGGGTTAATAATGGATTTAGTAATAATGCTCAAAAATTATATGCTTATAATTTAATTGATCAAAAGATTAATGATTTTTTGGTAGACGAATCTTTGATAACGAAAAGATATTTTTTGGTAACTTTTGCTAAAAATTTATATAATGCTTTTAAAAATTTGGGCGGAAATTATGCTACGTTTGTTGATACCATTAATTTTAATAATCTAATTTCTGATATTAATAAAGATTATATTTATATAATGAGAACTAATATGTTAGATGACGATGGTAATATTACTGAATATTCACTTCCAAATCAAATAGTACAGTTAATATGTAATTTAAATATTGAGTATTAAGATATTTTAATATAAATAATGGTAGAAAGTTGGGACAGCCACAAATGGTTTTCTAACCCCAATTTAGAATTACCTTCTTTCTACTATTAAAAAACCTTATTGGGAGGTTTTGATGTGTAAAAAATTAACTAAAGAAGAATTTATTGAACGATCAAAAAAAATTCACGGTAATAAATACGATTATAGTTTAGTAGATTATATTAATAATAATACTAAAGTTAAAATTATTTGTTTAAAATGTAATAAAATATTTGAACAAACACCAAATAATCATTTAAATGGTAAGGGTTGTAAAAAATGTAGAAAAACTAAGCACAAAATGTCAACAATTGAATTTATTGCAAGAGTAAAAGAGATTTGGGGTGATGTTTATGATTATAATTTGGTAGAATATAATAATTTAAACGATAATATTAAAATTATATGTAAGATTCATGGAGTGTTTAAACAAAAACCTAAAGATCATCTTAGAGGTTGCGGTTGTAGACAATGTGGTATAGATAAAACTAGAAAATTAAAAATAATGTCATGGGATGATGTTTTAACAAAGTTTAAAAAAATTTATGGTAATGAATATGATTATAGTGAATCTGTGTATCTTTCAATGAATTATCCGATTGCTATAATTTGTAAAAATCATGGAATTTTTTATATGTTGCCTAAATATCATTTACATAATGGTGGATGTCCAAAATGCTCAAGACAAAAAATGATAATTACAAAAACCAAAAAAATAGAAAATGTTTTATTAGATTTTCGAAATGTTCATGGTGATAATTATGATTATAGTCAGGTTGAATATATTAATAGTAGAACTAAAATTAAAATTATATGTAAAAAACACGGGATATTTGAACAAACACCAAACAATCATTTAAGAGGTGAATGTTGTCCTAAATGTAAAATATCATTAGGAGAAAATAAAATATTAATTTGGTTAAATAAAAATAAAATAAAATTTGAACAGCAGAAAGAATTTGATGGTTGTCAATGTAAATTTAATTTAAAATTTGATTTTTATTTATCAGATTATAATATCTGTATTGAATATGATGGAGGATTACATTTTAAACCTGTTGAATATTTTGGTGGTGAAGAAGCACACGAAAAAACTAAAATGAGAGATCAAATAAAAAATGATTATTGTAAAAATAATAATATTAAACTATTTAGGATACCATATTGGAAATTTAATGATATAAATTATATTTTAAAGAATATAATAGAAGAAGCAAAAAACTTTTTTTGATTATCTAGTCAGAACTATTTTATGATTATGTGTGATATTTTTGATAGCTCTACCACGTAAATCAAATGTATAACTAGTATTACTGAAACGGTTTATACGAACATTTTTATGTGATGGGATTATTGAACTAGACTGAAGACCTGAAAATTTTTCCCAGTTATCAAAATTTTCTGGTAGACTATCGACAATTTCAAGTAAAAAATTAGTTATAATATATCCATCTTTGTTAATCCAGATTTGACTGCTGGTGAAGTCAATAGCAAATGCATTACACCAAAGACTATTAGTCAATGTCTGACCACTAATTATAGTTGCATCATTATTTTTAATTAGTGGTTTACTGTGGGGATAGTATTCATACCGGCAAGGATTTGGGAACGGGCAGACCTGAACTGAGTCATGCCAGTTTACATAACCGAGTTGTTTATCGCCAAAATTCATACACCAAGTCGTATCAGCTGCGAAACTGATACCAATGAACAGAAGCACGGTTGATACAATTTTCTTGAACATTGACTAATCCTTTCTTTAGGTTAATTTCCAATCGCAACCATAATATACATCAGTTCAATGGATTTGTCAAGGTCAAAAATCAGAAAAAATCAATTGCAGTCCGTCCGCGCACGTGTGGAGTTTACCTCAGTTGAATCAAATAAAACTTCAGTCGTTGCAGTCCGTCCGCGCACGTGTGGAGTTTACTGTTTTATGTCTAGTACCCAAATTGCCAGATACAGTCCGTCCGCGCATGTGTGGAGTTTACGACAATAGAGCTGATGGTGTGTTGGAAAAAGACAGTCCGTCCGCGCATGTGTGGAGTTTACAAATTAACTTGTCATATTAAAAACAATAAAGGCAGTCCGTCCGCGCATGTGTGGAGTTTACCAAAATCATAATAACTATTGAATTGGTCAAACCAGTCCGTCCGCGCATGTGTGGAGTTTACACCAACCAGTTGTGGCGGAGTTTTAAAAATTCCACTATGTGTTGTATTTAAAGATATTTAAATAAAACGGTGCGGGTTAGTGAGTGGTATAATTAACCAATCAAATTAAGATTTGGTGAAGCTAAAATTATCCCTCACCTTTTGGCTAAGGACCTTAGCCAAGGCAATTAAATTAATAATTACCTATTCAAATATTTTATTAAAATGTCAAAGAACAATATATCATCTATTAATAATATAACATCTTCTTTTTTATAAATCAATGTTTGTTGAATTTGCAATATTAATAGCAGCATTTAAATCAGCGTTAATTTCATTGTTACAGTGTTTACATATAAACTTATCTTGAGAAAGACGATTATCTTTATCCACATATCCGCATTTAGAGCATGTTTGACTGGTATAAGCCGCTTTGATTGTAACAACTTTTACGCCTTCTTTTTCAGCTTTATAAGTTATCATGCTTTGTAGTTGATAATATGGCCAGTGCATGAGAAGCATTGGTTTATTTTTAGAGATACCTGATAGATTTTCAATTTTAATAATACCAGCATTGTTTTTGATTGCATAATTAATGATTTGTTTGCTAATGAAGTGATTATAACTGGTATGGAAATTAGATATATTATTTCTTAGTCTATTTAGATTTTTCAGTTTCTTTTTTCTACCATGCCCTCCGCCAGCTCTGGCTATGCTTTTTTGTAATGATTTTCTGCGGTTATATAATTGTATAGATGTTTTAATGTAATCTTCTTTGTTTCCAATAAAAATAGGATTTTCAGAGTTTTGTAAAGCACAAACGGCAGGATTAACCATACCTAAATCTACACCAACAACAATGTTTGAATCTAAATTATGTTCTTTAATTTTTTCAGATATAACTAGATTAAAAAATAAATCATTGTCTTTGAGTTGAATAGTAGATGCACATGTTTTAATTTGAGAAATGTCATTAATATTTTCGTTTTCAATAATTTTATCAACAGTGTGTTTAATATTGGCAGGATCTTTACCAAATAATATACCAAATTTTATAATTTCACCTTTTTTTATGTGCCAATTAAAATAATACTTATCATTTGTTTTTTCTAATTTAATAGATATTTGCGTTACTGGTAATGGCATATTTGCTTTAAATGAAGTTATTGATTTTTTTCCAATTTTAATTTCTCTAAAGTCACTTTTATATTTTTTATATACTGATGTTTTTAGTGTATTGGTTATACTGGGTGGTAAATTAGGATACTTAGCTTTGACGTCGTGTTCGAATTGGGCTTCATCTTTAATACCAAAATGTTCAAAGAATTTTTCGCGTATTTTATTAACTTCGTCTTTATCTTTTATATCAACATCATGTCGTGCTAATAATCGCTCCATCCATTGTTCATTAAATATAATTCCACCAATTATATAATTAGCAGCTCTAAACGAGTCATTAAATAATTGATATAATCGTTTCCATTGGGCATCCTTTTCCTCTTTAGAATCAGTTGCAACAAACAGTTTTAGTTTTAATACTCTGGTATGCATTCCTTCAGTCATAATATATCCTTTCAATAAATGTTAATATTAATATAACATTTTCTTTTTAAGAAGTTGTTTAATATTTCAAAAATATAAATACTTAGTGAGTTTATTCAAAGATATTTTAAATAATTCTTAGTTTAAGACTTTATAGAATATAATCATATCACATTGTTAAATCCGTTATAAATACGTATATAGTTGTATAGGAGAAGTAAATGTCAAAGTATTATGTAAAAATTAGTAATGCGTATGTATCAACAGGATTAGGAAGCACGTTTTCCCCGTTTACGTTTACACAGTTTGTAGACAGGTTATCATCAACTACGGTTTCTGATGAGTATTATGTTTCTGGAACGAGGATAATCAACACAGATTTATTAATGACAATTAGTGGTGCTACATGTGTAATCAGTGCTTGGGGAGAGGATCCATATTACATTGTAGGTAATAGTGCTGATATATATTTTGCTATTGGGTCAAACAGTTTAAACATATATGATATGATATTGGGATGCACATTATCAACAACGACTGAAGTTTTATTTGATTCGACTGAGGATGAAGCTAGGTCACAGAATTTAGTTATAGATAATTGTTATATAAATTTAACTACGTATAATATTGGTTTTGAGGATTTTAATAGTGTAATAGTACGGAATTCTAATTTAGTTGCAGATAAAATAATAGGTCAGAACATAGTTAGTATGTCGTTTGTTAATGATATATTTGATGTTAGTGATATAGATTGTACAGAAGATAATGATGTTGATGTATTCACTTTGGATAATTGTGCGTTTACAAGTGCTACGGCTGGATTTACAACGGATGATACAGATTGGACTAATGTACAGGAATTATGGGCAAGACCAGATGATATATTTAATGCAAGTGTTTCAGCAATTTCAGCTGATAGTTTTCATTATTTAAGTGCTGATTTTGGAACAATTACAATAAGTGGAGATACTGATTATACAAACACATGGTATAATGGAAGACGAGATGGTATAGGAAGTTTATATTTTCCAGCATTAAGTGGTGTAAGTGTTTCAGCATCGTTAGTATCAGCTGCACCAAATACAACCATTAGTTTTGTTTTGAGTGGTAATAATCCTTTTACAGTTTTTAGTGCAACGAGTGCTACATATTATTTTGATGATGAAAATACGTCCGCGGTAAATACAAATAGTACATTAGCGCATATATATTCGGCTACAGATTATTATAATACTAGTGCTGTTATGATTTCTAAAAATAGTTGGTATACAGTTACAACACCAGTCCAAGTTATATTAGTAGGAGCATTTACAGTTATAATAAAGGTATATGATGCTTTTGGAAATGATAAGACTGGTGGAGTATTAAGACCTTTATCATATGTATCAGTTTCAGCAAGTGCTAATGGATATGATGGTATAGATAGTTATGTATGGGATTTTGGAGATGCTACTGGTAGTGTTCCAGTTTCAGGTATAACTAATCCTGATAATACATATTATATTGGATTAGGAATGAAGACTATATCTTTAACTGCTCATGCTGTAGAAGAAACATTCTCTGCAACAGCAAATACAACATTAGGAATATCAGCTTTAACAAGTGCTTATTATGTTAATATAACTTCAGCTTATGATGCTAATACTGGTAATATAGGAACATTAGCTGATCCATATAATTGGGATGAATTTAAAACTAGAGTTGAATCGTTTGTAAGTGCAGATTATAGTGATACATATTATTTAAGTGGAAGTAGAAAATTAACACAACCTACAACAGGTCAAAATGTATTAGCTATAAATTCGTTGAAAAATTTAACTATTGACTGTTGGGAGAATTCAGCAACGCATGGAGCTCCTTGGTTGCTTGAAATAGAAGACTGGACAACGACAAATGCTAATTCGATATTATCGGCAGTCGGAACAACATTAAAGAATGGTATAATTTATAATAAGAGATATATTTCTCCTGGTTATGGTGGAACATTAAAGATAACTAATGTATATGATATGTTTATAGTTTATCAAGGTACATATGCTGGAATAGAAATAGACCCTTGGAACTTTGTATTATATTGTGGTGGTACATGTGGTGTAGTAATGCCAAGTGCGGATTCAAATATTATAGGAAGTACTTTATATTTAAGTGGAAATGGATTTACTGATAATTTTGTTGTAGGAGATTATTCAGAAATATATTTACCAGCGACTCAACAAACAGGATATAATTTAGATTTAATAGATTCTGTTTTTGTTAATTTAGATTTAGAAGATTCTAATTATTTCAGTGCTGCTGATGTATATATTAGAAATAGTACTTTTAATAGAGCTTCTAGTGCTATTGAAGCAGATTTTGATATATCAGCTAATGATGATAGTCAGTTTGGTTGGTCTCCACCCGTTAGTTATCCGTTTACACCAAGTCATAGGTTATATGATAAAAATATAGAGTATGTGATATTAAAGAAGGGAGACTTAGTACCGTTTAGTGATATTGATATGCCGCCTAATCCGGGCTATGGAGCTTCGGCATATTCTGAATATGATACTGGCTTGTGGGGTTATGCTAGAAATCAATATAATACAAGTGCGAGTTAATATATGAATTATTTAATGTTATGGAAAGGTAAAAATCCAACTAATAGATTAGATTATATTAAATCAGTTTTAGATAAAGTTACGGATGAAGATACTATAACAATTGTATCAGATAACAAGTTTCTACGTAATAAGAAGATACATTGGAAAAGCATAAATACTGTAGAAGAAGATTTATATAAAGACCATCCTTATTTAAAAAGTATCATATTACAGGCAAGTTCGGTTAGATGGTCTGATATATTAAGATTTTATTTACTAGGGCAAATAACTAATACTTTATATGTAGATACTGATATAGAGTTAATACAGAGACCGATATTTGATGATTTAGAGCATCCATATTTAATAAAGTATAATCGTAGATATTGGGATTTGAGTATGATGTATAACGGTAATAATACTGGTTTTTTTAAGGATTTTTTAAAATTGTTAGAGCCAATAATACAAAGAAGACCTGAAAGATTAAATGAATATGTATATTTTTTTACTTATCTAAATAGGTGGATAAGTAAGAATAAGGTAAATGAAATAGATTCTAAGATATATAATCATTATGAATTAAGAGGAAAATAAATGGCTGATACTTTTTATGTAGATTTTGATTTAAGTACGAGTGGAAACATTGGTACTTCTGGTGATCCTTTTAACTGGGATGATATGGTTTATTGTTTGGAAAATAGTATTTCAGCTGATAGTAATTTTTATTGTAAAGGTAGTCAAGTTGGTGGGGGTGTTGCAGTAGATAATGCTGGCGGTGAATTAGTAAAGTTATTAGGTTGGGGTGATGAAGTATGGAGATTAAGTGGCACTAATTGGAGTTTTAATATAGTTGATGCTATTTATTTTGATAATGCTATACTTTATGATGTTGGTATGAATGCTATTGGTAATATTAGTAATTGTTTTATTTTTAACGGATTATTTATTATTTTATATGATAATAGCAAGAATACTTTTGTTTTAACTAAAACATTATCTGATATCTCTGAATATGATTATGGTTGTTTAAATGCATGTGTTTATGTAGAGAATAGTGAAACATTAATAGATAATACACATGGAGGTAATAGTGCCGTTGATTGTATTACAAACAGTTTAACTTTTTCTGGGGCATTTTCAGATCATAGTGATGGTGGTGGAAACATACTAAATGCTGATATGGGATATATACCTCATTTTACTGAAACTAATTTAGAAAAGTTTAATTTGGGATGGGGAGAATATGGTGTTGGTTTAACATGGGCAGAACCATTTTCAGGATATTATATTGATTTTAGTGAATCTACAAGCGGTCACGCAGGAACAATATTTGATCCTTTTAATTATGATGATTTTATAGATTCACTATCAGGAACTAATAGAACTTATAAAGCTAAAGGTTCATATGAATCACCATCAAATGTTAGTATATTGATTACTTCAGCTGTTAGTATTAGCGCATGGGATGTATATAATTATGGACCTTGGAGATTAAAATCTACATATGCTGTTATTGATATTAGTAATTCAGCATCAGATATAAACGATTGTATTTTAGCAGGAGATTATACTGGTTATATTGCTATTCCAAATTGTAATAATGTATATATTATTGATGCATGGTCTGTAGAATTGAATGGAAATGAAATGACAAATGTAGTTTTTGGTCCAGAATATATGTTTATATTTGGTAGTATAAGTAATACTAATTTTATATTTAATAATTGTCTTTTTGCTTTATCAGGAAGACCTACTGATGGATATGGTCAACTTGTACCTAATAACGGAAGTATAGTAAATAATTCGGCAACATTCAATGATTGTTATACAACTGAAGATGAATTATCTGGTTTATGTAGAACTGCAGACGTAACAACTATTGTTGATAATGGAATAAATTATAGTGTTTCAGCTAATAATACACCAAATCCTCCTAACTGGGAAGATATTAATTTAGCAAACTTTAATGCAATTGCTGAAAATCAAATTGTTTCGTGGGCTACTAATAGAACATTTTATTTTAATATTAATAATGTTTATTCAGCAACTGATGGTTCTGGATTAACAACAGATCCTTGGTCCATAGAACAGTTTCAAGAATTTATGCGTTATACATATGGTGCTAATGGAGTAAGCGGTCAAACTTTTGTTAGAGATTATGATACTTTAAAAGTTAAAGGTTCATATGAAGCTCCTTCAGATGTGATATTTTTACCATATTGGTTAAATGATGAATATCGGTCAAGCGCTGTTACAATAGAAGCATGGGAACCAACTATTAATGGACATTGGAAGGTTAGACCTATAAACGCATTGGATGTATCAGATTTTAGCATATATGATATTAATCAAGGTAGACCTGTAAGTTTAATCATTAAAGATGGAGTAATTCAAAATTTATATGTTAAAACACATGCCGGCCCTATATCATTAAACGACTATGCAACAACATTACCGCCTTATGGATTAGTTGATTATCAATTTAAGAATTGTATATTAAGTGGAGATACTTGGTTTGATAATACTATTAATTCTGCTACTTCAGCAAATAATTATGATATGTTTAATGGTTGTACTTTTGTTGATGGAACTTTCTATCTTAAAGACCAAATTTATACAACTTGTGCCGGATATACTGGTATAATAGAGGATTCAACAGTTTTTGAAAAATTAGAATTTAATGATTGCGTGGCTTTGAATACATTATTTGATTTAACAGATATTTCTACTTCTGGATTATATATGCCGCCTAAAGATTTAATAACATTTAATTATTGTGAATTTTCTGGAACATCGGCACAGAGCATAGAATATAGTGCGGCATATGATGATGTAACATTAAGTGCATGTAATTTTGAAATAACTCCTTCGGTTACTTTTCCATTATATGATGATATAACAGTAAATAATCAAGACTCATTAGATTATAGATTATATGGTTTAACAAAAACTAAAGAAACGCGTGAAGATACATGGATAGCGGATGATTATAATGAAGGTTATATGGATTCTTCACGTAAAGCAGCCGGATCATTTTCATTTGCTCATATTAGTTATTTAGGTCATATTGGTGCATTTTATTTCGGGCCTGTTAGTGAAACGATAAATGTAGGAACTTTAGAAATATCAGCGGTTTTATTACAACCAACAATTTCAACAGTTAATGCAATTTCAGCAACAGTAGTTCCGACACAATTAACAGTAAGATATACTTTATTACAACCAACAATATATGCTACACAAGATTTAGAAATTGATTTTGTAGGGGTTCCGGTTTCTGGTCCTGTTCCATTAATAGTTGAATTTACTGCATATATTAATTTTTCTGCGGAGTTAAAGAATAAATATAAGGTAAAAGAGTATAGATGGTGCTTCAACTACGACTACGATAATAATACTTGTTTAGAAGATTGGGTTATTACTACAGCAAATCCAACGACTCATATATATAAAGGCCATGCGGGTCAAAAATTTAGTGTTAAAGCTTGTGTAACACTTGAATTATTATAAGGAAAATGTAATGTCAACTTCTGCAATTTATGTAGACATATCAAATGATTTAGATGCAACGCCTGGAACAGGTACCTCTGCATCACCATTTAATTACGTTCAATGTCAAGACCATTATTATGATGTGAGTGGTTTTGATCTACATATAATTTATTATATGAAAGGTTTGCGACAAATAACACAAGACGAAGATTTGACTAATTATGGTTCAACTTCTGCTAATCCAATTTCAGCATCATTTCTACCTTGGGATATGTCAACGTATGGTCCTTGGATTATAAGTGCTGTTAATGGAACAGGAGAATATGCCACACTGCCTTATTGGAATTTTGAAATTTATAACGAATATGATGATGGAACTTCACAATTAGTTGTCGATGGTTTAGTTGTCCACGTTTATGATTTTACATTTTGGACTGTAAATAATACAGCACCTGAGATGAGTGGATTTCAACACGTTTTAAAAAATTCTTATATTTATGTTAGTCATGCTGGGAAAATTTATCTAGACGAATTAGCTATAAATCCAGTTAAAATTCTAGGATGTACTTTTAAAATTAGATATAATAAAACCATGTATATATATCAAACGGCACCTCTTGATTTTGTTGATTGTTTTTTTGATGAGTTAAGTCAATATGGTTTATATTATTATAGTGTTGATGTATCTGCTGTTAGTTTTAGTGGTTGTTATTTTGTTAATGATTTATCGGCGACTGTTGCAACGGATTATCAGCTTTCATCACTTAATTTAGACGATGATTGCGTAACTTCATTTGAATTAAGTCAATCAATATCAGGATTTCAGAATATAACAGATACAAATTATACAGATTATGATTATACGAATTATGGTTTATCAGCTATTACTGATACAGATATTATAAATCGTTGGACAACATTAGACTATAACGACGGATTTTTTAGTTCATCTAGACAATCCGTAGGAGCTTTTTATTTTCATATGCCACCTTTTAACGTTAATGTATTATATACAGTTTATCCAAAACTAAGTTTTGTTAATAATGATTTTATATTTTCTGCTAATTTAGAGCCAACTGGTACATTTGATCCAACTTGGACATCAGCATATACTGTGTTATATGGAGATGGTCAATATTTTACATCAACATCAGCTATAGAAGTAACAAGATCATATGCTAATAGAGGTAACTATGTTTCGATTCATAATTATAAAATAACCAGTGCAACAGGCGAAACATACTATAATAATACAAGCGCTATTGGTAATATTAAAGTTAATCCTATACCAGAAATAGCTTTTACAGGATATTCATATGTTTTATCAGGTCTTAGTTTTTATGATGTTAAAGGTGGATATTATATAACTGATACTGTTGTTAGTGCTAATTGGGATTTCGGTGATGGGAGTTTATCTAGTACTACTGATTTAGATGCAATATTAATTCATAGTTATAGTGCTGTTGGTAATTATACAGTATCAGTATCGGCATATGATGTTAGTGGTAATGTTGGTGTTGGTAGTGATGTTGTTGGTATATTAGAAGGGGCTAATTGTGTATCTAAGGAAGATTATATAACTTTATGCGGTCCTGGTTCAAGTTTAGCGCGATATGGTAATAGTAGATTTATTGATTTAAAAACTTATTTACCTGATTATTTAAAAGATGGTGAAGTAGAAGAATTTATAGAAGTCTTTGAAGACTTTTTAAACGAAATGTATGATGGTCAAGATGGATGGATAAATAGTGCTACTTCAGAATTACCCATAACAGAAACGTGGAATTCAAATAGTGCAACTTCAGGAGGTCCAACTAGAGACTTTACATACGATATAAGTGGTACTACTGTTGATACTGAAGCTACAGATGCAGAACAAATAATAGTTGATTGGCCTGTAAATAGTATGTCAGCTTCTCCTAAAATATCAATATTAGAAAAAGTATATAGATTAACAGAATTGCATGATCCTGATTTAATAGATTTGGAATATATACAATACTTTGCTAAAAACTTAGGATATAACGTAAATGTATATCGTGATGAATTAGGCATTAGCGGAACGTATGCTTCATCTACATCAGCAAATTCAGCATGTACTGATAATGAAACTAATAGATATATACGATTTGTAGTACAAAATTTGCCAACGTGGTATAAAATTAAAACAACAAGAAATGCTATAAAAGTTATGCTTTATTCTTTTGGATTAGTTGGAGATATTTTGGAATACTATACTTCAAACTATAAATCATATCCCGAAGGTCAATGGAAACTTGACTCTGAAACAGATTTAAGAAATATTCCTGATAACTGGTATCCTACACCGCATTTTGCTCTTTTAGTAGATTTAGATACAAGTACTGATATATCATTTGATTTATCACGTAGAGATAAAGTTATTAGAGCTATTGAATCCATTAGACCAATTAATACTGTTTTTAAAAGATTAGTAGGATATGCTAAAAGAACATTTGAATTAACTACAGCTGCTTGGATTAGAATGACTAGATATACTGATATTAGATCTGATGGTTATAGTAATAGCTGGTGGGATGGAACGTGGTATTAATATAAATATTAATATAATAAGAATTTAAGGAGTTTTATAATGGCTAATGTTATGCTTACAAGAGCTGGTTTGCAATATGTACTATCAGCACATGATGATGGTGTTTATGTAGATGTTAGATACTTTATACCAGTATATGATGATAGAATAGACCCAACACTTAGAACTACAGGTGCGCTTTCTTCTATAGCTCAAATTGCGGATGAAACTGCAACTGCACCTTATGGTGAAAAAATATGGAATATATCAGGTTATTCGTTATCTGATACGGATGATTATGTTATTTCTGCTGTAGCTTTTACTAGTGATAGATTAGTAGATTCATATCAAAAAGTTCAAGTCAATACGAATTTATATGGTATTGTACCATTATCTACACAAATTAGCGGAATGGCTTTTGCTGTATCTGCTGGTTCAATGGCAGGATATTATGATTGGGATGTGACTGGTGGAGGAGTTGTAACGGGAAATAATGATAGACCTACTAGCGCAGATGATGATTATTTTGTTGTTACTGATTATTATCCAGTATATGATTCTGCTGCTGAAGAAAGATTACGTGGTGTATTTAAAGCAGAAATTAATAAGAGAATGGGTAAATTTAAGTTTAATAAAATAGCTATGTATGCAGTACAGGTTGATACTGATGGTGTGGTTTTGGGTAGTTGCTTCTTTGGTGAGGCTTATTTAGATACTCCAGTTGTTAAAACAGAATTAGCAACTGATGGTTTTGATAACTTTATATTTGATATTCAGATAGATTTAAGCGGAACTTCTGCTACATGGAATGATGTGTTCTTTTCAAGTTCGGCGGATTATTGGAGTCATAGCCCGGGTGGATTGTATTATTCCGGTCGTATAGGTGTAGGTAATTTTACGGGTGATGTTAGAGAAATTAGTGCCACTGCACATTTTAAGAAATCAAGAGATGTTAGTGGAACAGTTGATAATGATATACCTACATTAAGATTAGATTATGACGCTTCTAGATTTGTATCAATGGATGTTGTAAGTGGCGGTTATTTTGTTTCTGGTACAAATGGTGGAGACTTAGTTATTCAAGTTTCTGATTGGTCTACTTATTGTGGTGAAACTATTGCAATAAGACCTAAAGTAGCTAGAACTATAGCTTTAGGAACTACAACTTATCCATATGAGAGAGTAGCATTAAATGATAATAGATTACATGCTATTGATGTAAATAATGGCCAGGTTAAAATAGGCAAACTTAACGGTTATTCAGAATCAGATTATTATGGTATTCCATCAATATATTTAAGTGATTTAGCAGTAGAAATTACTGCAACATCAGACGGATCAACTGGTTCTGATATAAACGGTGCGTATATTGGTGGGGATTTATTTAGAAAGTATCAAAATCTATTTATTTTCACAACATTTTATTGTAATACTGGAAATGAATATTATGATAGAGATATTGCTATAGTTGCTGGTTTAGACGCAAGTGGAACATATAGTGCAGTTGGAACTCCTTCAGCGAAGATTAATCACATGTCTTTAACCAGACAACTTTTAAATAGTCAGAATTTTAGTTCTAATGTTGCTAGCGCTGCTGAAATTCATTTAGCTGCTAAAGGCGGTATTAAACTACATGGTGTTTTAGAATTAGAAAATATTAGAAATAGTTATGTTACAGATAGTGTAACTTATACACCTAATAATGCAATGATAATATCTAAGCAAAATAATTTGTTATTAGTAGCAGGATTAAATTCATTAGTAGATTATGATACATTAAACACATATTTTGCAACAAGATCTGAGTATATGAGTTCTTGGTTGACATCTACTAGTCAATTATTATTAATGGGTAAGACTATTTCTACTATTGGTAATATTAAACCGTGGATTACTAATACTGATGATATTGGGTCTTTATCACTTAAATATAAAGGTTTATATGTTGAAAATGCAAGAGTAACAGCTTTAACAGTAAACACTATTGGAGTAACTCAACTAGGAGCTTCTGAAATAACAGCAACAAATTTGACAGCTACAAATCTTGTTACAACAAACGGTTTTAGAATGTTATCAACTGATACACCACTAAAATATTATGTAAAAAACGTAATGTTAGGTACTTTAGTTGCTAATACTAATACTTTAGTGGATACTATAACCGGATTAGGTTCAATGAATATTTTTGGATATAATATCACAATTTTAGATGGTGTTAAGTATTTTCCTCCAGGTTATGAAACATCAGATCATCCATTAATATACTCATATTCTACTTTTATTAATCAGGCTGTTGGAGGAGAAACAACATATATAAATATAATTCCAAAAGCTACAACTTTTTCTAATTGTCCTTGTTATATTGTTATATTTTATCAAACCGCTACAGGATAAAGGAGTTTAAATTGATATGAAAACAAAGTTGACGCGTGAAAGGATTTTTCAGATTTGGTTTGTTTTAACTAATCTAAAAGTTCCAGAAAATGAGATGTTGGATAAAAGGTTTGACTATGCTAAAAATAGAACCTTAGATAGTTTAACACCAGAAGTAACTGAGATTGTTAAAGCAAGAAAGTCTGGTATTCCTAAATATGATGAGTTTGATATAAAACGAAAAGAAATATTGATGAAGTATGCTAGTAAAGACGAACAAGGTAATCCAGTTATTAATGGTAATCAATTTTCTATTAATGGTGAAAATTTGGAAGAAGCTAATAAATCATTAAATGAATTAATAGAAACATATAAAGAAGCTTTAGATGAAAGACAAAAAGAGATTGATATTTATAACGAGATTATTAATGAAGAAATAGAAATAGATATTACTCCAGTTTCATTTATTGCATTACCAACGTTTGTTAAAGAAGAGTTTACTAAGGTTATTAGACCAATGATTAAAGAAACAGATGAAGAAATTGAGGGATTATTATAATGGCTACTGAGACAATGTTTCCTAATTTGTTTCATAGTAGTAATTGGCAAGTTAATTTTTCTAACATGCCAGCACTTGAATCAATTAGAGATATGCGACTATATGATAATCTAGTTAAAAGTGTAACATTTCCTGATTATAATATGTCTGAGATATATTCTGATTTTATGGGATTTAGAGTTCGTCATCCAGAAGCACCTAAGATTAATGTAGATTTATCCCAGATACAAATAAGTTTTAAATTATCAGAAGATATGAGGAATTATATATACTTATTTGAGTGGATGAAGGCTATGAAGGCTGGAGATGTGACTGATTTTAGTTCAGAAGAAGATTTATTTAGAAAAAACACTATAAAATCAATTTCACTAAATATATTAGACAATCAGAAAAGAACAGTAGCGGTGTGGAGATTTACAGAGGCATTTTTATTAAGTTTAAGTTCATTGGCTTTAGATAATGGTATAAGTGAAGAAGTTACTTTTACTTGTAATTTTTCATATGAACAAATTTTATATGAGAAGAAGAATGTGCTAACATAATGGAGCATCTATGAATATTGAAAAAATTAAGGATAGTTTATTAGAAATTAAGTTATTAGTTGATATGAAGGTAGTAGCAGAAACGCTTTCACGCATAGGGATTGCTAATAAGAAGCAGAAAATTTTATATCCTTCGTGTTATGTTATTGAAAACGATTCTAAGTATTATCTAGCACATTTCAAACAGTTATTTTTATTAGCAAGGAATAGTGCTTATAATGCAATATGTGACGATGATATATTGAGAAGGAATGCAATAGCTTTTTGTTTAAAGGAGTGGGAATTGATAGATGTACAGGATGAATTGATAGTTCCTCATAATAAATACATATATGTGTTACCTTATAGTCAGAAGAATGAATGGAGTATAAAGCATAAATTTAATTTAAGAAGCTTAATTTGATATTAAATAATATAAATACTAAGGTGAAATAATGACATATAATAGAGATGAACGGTTAATGTCACGAATAGACGAAAATGATATAGAGGATTTTCAGACATACGAGATATATTATAAGTTGTTTGAAAGCGAAGATGAACCAAAAGAGTTAGATTTTAATAGTAGGATAAATAGTAGTGATGATTTTTATTGTGACGAAAATGAAGAAGAAAGAACCTTCTAAATTAAATAGAGAGGAGTAATATTATGCTAGAATTTGCAACTTATTTGAAAGAGACTTTCAATCAGGATGTATCAAAAGCAGAAGATATAATTAAAGAGAAGTGGAACAAAGTAAAGGCTATTATGAAAGAAGCTTTTGATGGTCCTTATGCTGACAAACAAACAGCATTAAATCGTATACAAAACGATTTTATTGATAAGACTATTGCTCCTTCAACTATTGATGTAGATTTTTTAAAAAATAATATGGAATATGTAGTTGAAAAGATTAATGCATTGGATGAAGGTGATATTAAAATTATCATCAACAACGATACAAATAAAAGCGGTAAAGGCGGAATGGCAGAACCAACAGTTACTACAATACCTTCAGTAACACCAATCTATACGACAGATGATGAAACTGATATAGATATGGAAACTGAATCTGCTAAGGCTAAAAAGAAAGGTAAGAAAGGCAAGAAAGCCGAAAAGGAAGAGGAAGAGGAATTAGAAGAAAAGGCAGAGAAACCAGAAGTTCCTGAAGTAACAGACGAACCAGAAGAAACTCCCGAAGTAACTCCTGATGAAGTGATACCGGATACGGAACCAGAAGAAACTCCTGAAGAAAAACCAGAAGAAACTGTAGACGAACCAACAGATATAGAAGCCAAAAAACTAACTATCACTGTTGTAGATAATAAAGTAACAGTTGATCCAGAAAATGAAGATACTGGTTTAGAACATAAAGATTATGAATTTGAATCACCAACACAGGCACAAAAATTCGCCGACTCACTAAAACAATTTTTTGGCGAACAAGGATTTGAACTAACTGATAATTCAGAAGAAACTCCCGAAGAAACACCAGAAGAAAAACCTGAAGGTGAAGAAACACCAGAAGAAAAACCTGAAGGCGAAGAAACTGAAGACGATGTTATTAGTTGGGAAGATGTAGAAGATGAGGAAGTTCCAGATGAAGAAGACGATGAAGATGTTGGTGAATCTATTGATATTAATAAATTAGTAGGTAAATTGGTTCGTGTTGGCGATAAATGGTATAATGTAACAAGTATTGCAGAATCTAAATTAGTTTGTGTTGATAAAGATGGTAATGAAAGTAAATTTGGTTTAACAGAAGTTGAAGAAGCTGAAGTTGATAAAGCTGAAGAAAAGAAAGAAGAAGACGAAGAAAAAGCTAAGAAAGAAAAAGAAGAAAAGGAAAAGAAAGAGAAAGAAGAAGCAGATAAGAAAGAAGCTGAAGAAAAAGAAGAAGCTGCTGAAAAAAAGGAAGATGAAAAAGAAGAAGTCGAAGAAGCATTATCTATAACTAAATTAGCTCGTAGATTTATGTTTGACGATGATGATACTGTAGACGAATCTGAAACACCTAAAATGCCTTCAGTAGATAAAGCTTTTACTAAAACAAAAGAACCTTCAGCGGCTTTAACTGCTACTCCTAAAAAGCCTAATGAAAAGTTGGAGAAAACTAATAAACCTGAAACTATGTCTAAAAAAGCTCCTTCCGCAGCTTTAACTGCTAAACCTTCTAAACCTAAAGAAAAGGTAGAAACTGTTAAGACTCCTAAGGTAGAAAAGAAAGCTCCACCTAAAGGTAATTTAACAGCTAAACCAGCTAAACCTAATGAGAAAATTGAAACTGTTAAAGCTCCTTCATTTGACGCAGAATATAATAAAAAGCTTTAAATTAGAGTTGAATACATTTAAAAAAAGTAATCCAAGATGGTTTTGTAAAACGCCTATTGGATAGAGGTTCTGTGTTTGAGCCGTATAAAATCAATTTGATTTTATTAAAAAATTCTAATTAAATAGAATTTATAACATAACATAAGAAACAGTAATCACTAATGTAGTCAACTTAAAAAGTCTATCATTTAATTTTGATAGGCTTTTTGTTTTTATAAATACTATGTAAGGAATATACTTATGCATTTTAAAGACTTTTATTTATTACAAGAAAAGAAGTTTTTAACAATATCTAATCAAAAAATTGAAATAGATATTGAAAACTTAGACTTATATAGTACAAGTCATTCAGATCAACAAATGAATCGACTTGATAATTATAAACGAATGAATATTACAGAAGATGAAATTATTAAAGACTTAGAAAAAGCATTACCTAAAATAATGAATGATTATGCTAACGGTGAAATAGAAAATGAAGCTGAATTTTTAGTTAAGAATAAAGAAACTAAGTTAAACATTATTGGTGCTCTTAAAATGCGTAAAGGCAAGGACTTTATATCTATCATTACAGTTATGAGAAAACCTGGTTATATTCCTAAAGATGGTACGTATACTTATGAGATATAATATGAAATTTACTGAATATTATAATTTAAATGAATCTATTGTTATAAAAGCATATCATGGTAGTCGTGAGAATAAAATTAAAGATTTTAATGTTAGAGATAGTGAAGCACTTAGAGTTTCGGGTATATACTTTTCAAAAAATAAAGAAGAAGCTAAGAAATATACTAAAATTAAAGGAATACAAGACGAAAATAGAATTACAACAGTAGAAATAACATTTAAAAATCCGGCAGATAGAGAAGTTTTAGATAAGTTAGGTTATCGTTTAAATGGAATGGAAATGAAAAATAAATTAATTTCAATGGGATATGATGGCGTTATTGATGATTTTATGGATGAAATAGTTGTATTTAATAAAAATCAAATTAAGGTATTGGATGTATAAACCATGAAATTTACTGATTATTATGACTTAAATGAACGATTAGGTAGTGAATTTAGAAACTTAATAGTTGTAGATGTTCAGCCTTTATATGAAGAAAATATTACAAAAAAGTTTTCAATAGAAGATTTTGGTAATTTTCTTACTACTATAAAGAAGAATATATTATATTTCTATAACGGTCCTGAAACTATTGATAGTGAAGACTCTTCTGAAGCTATAACTGGATGGTTAATTGAAAATAATCCTGATCTAGAAAACTTTGAATGGGATAAAGTAACATGGCAAGATAAGGGATACGCGTTCTATAGGGGTTGGATGGATTATGGTATAACAGATAATGGAATGAAACAAGCTTTACGTTATATGGCTATTAATAGAAAACATGATTCTAGAGATATACCTGTAGATGTATGGAAAAATGTATTGCCAGCTATTGATTATAAGCATTTAAAAGATATAATAGAAACAGAACCAATATGGGAACCAGATATTAGTATAAGTGAACTGAAGGATAATTGGGATGGTTCTTTAATTTGCGGCGGTGGACAAAACGAGTGCCTTAAGGAAATACAATTATTACTTAATGCATTTAATATTAATTATAAGTTAGTTGATAGTTTTATATATTAAATTCAAGTATTATAAATAGTTAATAGGAGAATTCAATAATGTTAGGTTATCAAAAATATCTTACAGAGATAGGTAAAGTTCAAGGTGTTTTTTTAACAACGCCTGAAGATTTGAATTCAGATTATATTAAAGTTATAGCTGATAGTGAGTTTGAAAAGGATATATCAGATAAAGATGCAGAAGAAATATTACAAAATGTGTTAAATAATCAAAAAGAATATAAATTACTTACTAAATCAATTGGTAATAATGTTTATCCTTTATATGATGAAATAATTAGAAAGGAAATTCAAAAGAAATATAATATAAAAAACAATATAAAAAATCAAGTTATGAGGCATTTAAGCGATGTGTTTAATGCATCTAATTGGCGTGAAGAAGCGGAAAAGGCTATTTATTGGTTTTTAAAGGATAATACCGGAAAGTATCAATATAATTCAGTATATGAACCAGATAATTCAAAACATAGTATAAGTGATGAAAGTCAATTAGCTAACGATATGTATGATGAAATAGGAACAGATTTTTAAAGGAGAAAAATATGCCATTTCATGAATTTGTAAAAGATGTTCAAAATGATTTTAATCAAGAAGCTATTCAAAATGCAAGTAAAGCTTTAGAATTGTTACAAAAAGCCAGTAGTTATTTAGGTGATGCAGCTTCAGCATGGGAAAATGCAGGTAATCAAACTGGTGATTTTATTCATTTTAAACAATTAGTAGATGAAATTATAATAACAGATAATGGAGAAGCCGGTTTAAAACCATTTGTAGCATCGTTTAAACAAGGAAAATAATATGTCATTTCATAATTTTATAGTAGAAAAGTCAGAAGCCGGTAATGCTTTTAAAATAGCTAAAGAAGCAATGTTATTATTACAAGAAGCTTCAGCTAAATTAGAATCAGCAGATATGGTATGGAAACAATCATTTGATGAATCTAGTATTTTTGAACAGTATCAAAAAAGAATAGATGAAATGATATCTTCTAATCATGGTGAAGCAGGACTAAAAGCTGATATAGAAAACTTTTATAAAATGGAGTTCTAATAATGAGCTTTCAAGATTATTTAAAAAATATGGAAAACAAAGATAGAATTTTTAAAGTTAAAGATAGTTTTCCTGTATGGATTAATACTGGTGAAGTTAAAAAATCAAATTATTATTATGGAAATACACAGATAATTTTGCCAGTTTTTGAAAAATATATAACAATGCCAGATGATGAAATACATATAAAACATGGAACCGGCTATATAATTAAAGGTGATGATCCTAGAAGTACGTTAATGGCTGTTTCATTAATTGAGCCTAAAAGTCCATTTGAAAAAGAATATAGATCACAATATATTATGGATCAATTACCTGATGAAAAATATATTGAAGAAATAAAGTAATTTTAAAGGAGAAAACAATGTCATTTACACAATATTTGAAAGAATCTAGTCCTGGTCAAATTATGGTAAAGCAAGCAGAAAGTAAAAGAAAACAGATATATAAAAAGTATATGGTACAAGGTAATTCGTTTTCTCCTGTTGGTGAAATAGTTACTGAAAAAGTATTACCAGCCGGAATATATAGAATTCAAAATAGTATGGAAGGTATATTTTTTGAAATTCATGATGTTAATACTGATGATATTTTGAGATTTGAAGATAGTAGATATAATAGTATTTTACAAGAAATAGATAATTTTTGGAATTTAAAAGCAGACTTTACAAAATATGGGTTTACACATAAAAGAGGAGTCTTACTTTTCGGGGAACCAGGTTCTGGAAAGAGTGCGTTGCTTAAGTTAGCTATGGCAGAAACTGTTGAAAAGAATAATATAGTACTTATTACAAAGGATGCGCATACTTTAGTTAGTGGATTACGTGCATTACGTGAAGTTGAAAAAGAACGTAAAGTATTATGTATTATTGAAGATATAGATGAAATAATTAATTATGGTGGAGAACACGCTATTTTAGAGTTGTTTGATGGAGATTCACAGACAGATAACGTATTATTTTTAGCAACTACAAATTATATTCAAAAATTACCACCAAGAATACTTAGAGCTTCACGTTTTGATAGAAAGATTAAAATAGATAATCCACCAACTGAAGGTAGATATGCGTATTTAAAAGCTAAGCTTAAAGAGAATATAGAGGATGCTAAGATTCACGAGTTAGCAGAAAAGACAAAAGGATTATCTTTTGCACAATTAAGGGAGTTTGTTATATCTACATTTTGTTTAAAGCATGATGCTGATAAGGTTATAGATAGGTTAAAAAATCATTTAGAGTCTAATTTATCAGAAGGCGATGAGTTTAAGAGATTTTTAGGTTCAAAAATGTTAGATGAAGGATTAAAGTTATAATGAAATTTAATGATTATTATTATCAGGATCCATTAGAGTTTGTATCTATGGTGAACGATATGTTAAAGGAAGACATAGAGTTCACGTCTTCATTGGATCCTATTTTTATAGCACGATTATCTAATTACCTTGAAAAACGATTTCCTTCATTTGGTGATTTTAATACAGCTATAGGTCTTGAGTTGCGTAAGTATATGAGTGGCGATAACAATCAAATTAAGAAGATGCAACGTAAAATTCATAATGTAATAAATAAAGCTAAAGAAAAGTTTTTACATAGCATAGAAGATAAATGTAATAAAATAAGAGCTGTTCCGACTGATAATATAACTGATACGCCACCAGTTACCATTGAGGAACCTATACAAAATGATCAGCTTTCTTAATTACTATGAATTAGACAAACCAACAAGAATTGAAATCGATCAAATTAATAATCTAAAGGACGATAAACTTTTCGTGTTAGTTTGTGGAGATAGTAATAAAGCAACAGTCAGCGAGAAGTTTATACAACTTTCTGCTATTAATGCAGAAACCAATCAAATAAACGAAGAAATACAATCAGTTTTAAAAGGTAAAGAATCAATAATACTAATTGAAAATAATGATATTGAAATAATAAAAGAAAGGTTATTATCCGCAAAAAAGAATTTTTTCACCACGATATACGTTTTAGTTGAAGCTATACAATCCAAGCAAGATAATAAGATTATTTTAAATGAATTAATACAAAATAATACTTTAGTAGATTTCTATGTTTATTTGAAACGATAAATATTGACATTCACTATAGAAAATGTTATTTTTGAATTGAAAGGATTTTATATAATGATCAAAATTATAAGTGGTTGGTCAAACATAGGTGGTTCAACAATAGCTTTTATTAATTTAACCAATGCTTTAAACGAAGCCGGTTATGAAGCTATGTTTTATGGACCACATCTATGGCACTTAAATCAATGTAAATCTGCACAATATAATCGTGGAAATAAGTTATCAGTTAATAAAGATGATACTTTAATAATTCATTTTATAAATTCCTTTAATAGTAGACCGCCTGTTAAAGGATTTTTCTTTTCTAGTCACGAGCAAGATATTTTTCCAATAAAGAACATTAATTATTCTATTTATGATAAGATACATTTCGTTAGTGAACATCAAAAACAGTATCATTTAGTAGAACATCCTTATTTTATCATTCCAAATATATTAAATGATTTGAAACCTAATACTAAATCTAATAAGAAAATTGGCGGGATTATAGGTTCAATTGATAGAAATAAAAGGGTCGATGAATCTATTAAAAGGGCTTTAGCAGACGGATGTGAACAAGTTTTAATTTATGGTGTTTTATCAGATCCTTGGTGTTGGCAAACTCAGATAGCTCCTTTAATCGATGGTAATAAAGTTATATATAAAGGAATTGAAGACGATAAACAAAAAATGTATGATTCTGTAACAGACGTTTATCATTCATCTATACTAGAAACGTGGGGTTATATTAAAGGAGAATGTAAATTAACAGGTACTAATTTTCACGGTAATAATTCAACTAACGGATACTGGGAACTAAGTAAAGACGAAATTGTTAAAAAATGGATAAAGGAATTAGAATATGATACAAAATAATTTTAAAATAATTATACCTTCATATAATACTGCGCCGTGGATCCAAAAATGTATATGGTCATTGCATAATCAAGCATATACTAATTGGAAATCTGTTATAATAGATGATGCTTCAACTGATAAAACATTAGAATATATTTTAAGTTTTATGAAAGATATTCCAGAGGCAGACAATTATAAAAGAAAGCAATATAGATTATTACAGAGAAATGTTAATGTTGGTGCTTTAGAAAATATAGTATATGGTATTAACTTAATATGTGATAATGATGAAGATATAATAGTTTTGTTAGATGGAGATGATTCATTATCTGCGCATGATGTATTAGAATATTTAAATGAAGTTTATCAAAATCAAAATATATGGCTGACTTATGGTCAGTATATTCATATGTCTGATAATAAAACTCGTGGTATGAATAAACCTTTAACAATGAGTACTAGAGAATATAGAGATGGTAAAGAATATTGGTGTACATCTCATTTAAGAACATTTAAATATAAGGTATGGAAACAGTTAAAAGATGTTGATTTAAGAATGTCAAATGGAAAGTATTATCCTATGGCGTGGGATTTAGCTATAATGTATCCTTTAGTTGAAATGTGTGGTAATAGAAGAATTCAGTTTATTAATAAGATAATGTATATTTATAATGATACGAATCCTATAAGTGATGGTAAAAAAAATCCAATATATCAAATTAGTTTAGCCAGAGAAATTAAAAACAAACCAAAATATCCAGAATTATGAAAGTAGTAATTAATCGTACTGGTAAACCATTAAGATTTACTGAGTATAAGAAAGAAATACCGTGGGATGGTAAGCGATATATAGTTCCTGATAATATTGCTGAAAAATATCGAGGTTATTTAGAAGTTATTGATATTGATAAATCAAATGAAATAGATGGTTTAAAACATGAAATTAGAGAAGCTACTAAAAAATTAGGTATATTAACAGACGAAAATAAAAACAAACAACATTTATTTGATAATTTAAAGAAGAATATTGTTGTACCTAAAATAGATTTTTTATATTCGTTTCATTTTAATGAAGATCAAAATGAAGCTATTAATAGACTTAAACATTCAATTAAGAGCATTATAAAACAAAATGTGAATGTGTGTGTTTGTAATACATCTAAGGATTGTATTTATAAAAAAATCAAAGGATTAGGTAATATAAAATATCATCATGAACCTTTAGATTTGAAAATGTATTGTAAGCCAACAACTATTAATATTGGGGTTAAACAATTAATTAATTCAGATTATTTCTTTTTATCAGATATAGATTTATTTTATCATCCTGAATATGTGAATTGTATGGGTTTGTTTTGGATGAATAGATCTGTACCAGTTAGAGTAGTTGGATATAATAATAATTTAGGACCTTCTTCATATCCTTTAAATATAGAAGACTGTAAAAAAATATTTTTAAATAGTAAAGATAATTTTCGTACTAAGGGAGGAATAGCACCGGGTAACGGATTGATACATAGAAAATCGTTTGATAAAATTTTAGGATTTGATGAAAGATATATAGGATATGGACCAGAAGATGCAGACTTTAATTATCGTATTACAAAGATATGTAATTATATATCAGTAGACTTAGAAGAGTTAAATACATACCATTTTTTTCATAAAAACTTAACAGTATCAACAATAGAACAAATTAATAATAGTATATTATATACTTATATAAAAGAAATCGACGCTGTAAAAAAATATGATATTATTAAATCAGGACAAATTATAATACCTAAAAAATTATTAGCAGTTAATGAAGATACAATAAAGGAAATAATGATATGAAAAAAATTACGTTTATCATATTAAGTTATAATAGACCTTGCCAATTAGATGCAGCTATTAGTAGTATGAAAAAGTTTTTTATAAACTGGCAAAATCATAATATAGTTGTGTTGTATAGAAGTACTAATGATAAATTTAAACAAGGATATGAATTAGTTAAACAGCGTCATAATGATTTAATATATGTAGAAGAAAATAATTTTAGAATTAATATGGATTTTATTTTAAATACATATAAAACAGATTACTTAGCAATGATGTGTGACGATGATATTTGGAAAGAATCTTTTAATACTGAAGATCATGACTTTCAGTTTTTTGATTTAAATAAAGATAAAGGTATTTGTTGTTTTTCTTTACGAATGCATCCTAGAATAAGTAAGTGTTATACTGCTGGAAATATTGATACACATCCACCAAAACAATTCTTACATGAAAATCCTTATGTTTGGCAATGGACTAATGAAGAACTTAAAGGAGATTGGAATTATCCTAATTCAGTAGATTGTCATATTTTTGTGTATGATGATATGTATAATTTATTAATGAGGCGAGATATAGTCAGTGTAAGTCATATTGAAGTTATTATATCTCAGTTAGCTCCTAGAAGTATGAAACCTTTTATGGCTTGTTCAAATAAATCAGCTATTTTTAATATTCCGTTAAATGCAGTTCAAGAAATATGTAGAAATATCAATATGGGTATAACAATTAATTATTTAAATGAAATGTATTTAGAAGGATATATATTAGATACAGATACATATATTGGGATTGATAATATATCTCCTCATCAAGATCTTCCAATTAGTTTAAAAAGGATAGTATGAATATTGGTATTATTGGAGCTAATGGATTTGTTGGTAAAGAACTATCAAATGTTTTATCAAAAGATTATGAAGTATATGATATTACAAAAGATAATCAATCATATTTTTATGATATGACGTTTGACGTTCTTATTAATGCTAATGGAAATAGTAAAAAATATTGGGCAAATCAAAATCCAATAGAAGATTTTGAATTAAGTACCAAATCTGTATATGAATCAATAATAAATTTTAAGTTTAAAAAATATATTTATATATCATCAGTAGATGCTGAATTTAGTAGTACTCCTTATGGATTAAATAAAAGATTATCAGAAACAATAGTTAAAAATATATCTGATAATAAAAGTTATTTAATATTAAGATGTAGTGTGATTATTGGTAAAGAAATGAAAAAGGGTATACTTTATGATATTTTAAATGATAAAGATGTATTTATATCTTCAGATTCTAAGTTACAATTTATTACAAATACAGAAATAGCTAATATTATAAATAAATTATTACAATTAAATATATCAAATGAATGTATAGATATAAGCGGTAAATCAAATATAAGTGTTAGTGATATAGGTTTAATGTTAAATAAAAAAATTAATTATAAAGATAAATTAGAGCTACAATATTATTGTAATTCAACTTATAATTTAGAATTTTATTATAATAATATGAAAACATCAAAAGAATATATTTTGGAGGTTGCTAATGAAAGAATGGCAGGATCAGTTTAATCCGTTTAATTCAATGAAAGCATTGTATCATAAAGATCACTTAGAAGCTTGCGCTAAAGGTGAATATTTAACTCCTGTATGTGTAAGTATTGATCCTACTAATAAATGTAACTTCGATTGTATTTTTTGTAATTCGTTTAAAGCTGTTAGTGGTGGTAATGATACTATGTCAGAAGAGCATATGGTTAAACTAGCAGATTTTTTAGGAGAATGGGGATCCGATAAACCAGAAGGTCATATTAAAGCGGCGTATATTACTGGTGGCGGTGAGCCTTTAATGAATCCTGGTACTATGGCTTTAATAGAACAACTCAAACATAATCAAATACAATCAGCTGTTATTACTAATGGTACTTATTTAACGGATGAAAAAATAGATATAATAGTTAAAAATTGTAGATGGATCGGTTTTTCTGTAGATGCTGTAACTAACGAAACATATAATAAAATGAAAGGGTTGCCTAATAATTCTAAAGTATTTGATTTAGTTATAAACAATATAAGGAAGATTGTAAAGAGATCTAATGAATTAAATACTGGTTGTGATGTGTGCTTTAAATTTCTTTTACATCCGGTTAATATGAGTGAAGTTTATGAAGCTGCTTGTTTAGCTAGATCTATTGGTGTAAAAGATTTTCATTTAAGACCTATTAGGTATATAAACTTTGATAAGATAGATGAAAAAACTATTAATTTTAAGGATAATATAGAGTATATTAATAAACAATTTGATGAAGTACAAACATTAAATACTAATAGTTTTCATGTATATGGTGTTCGTCATAAATTTAATCCAGATCTATCTATTAAGAAAAACTTTAGTAAATGTAGAATAATACCAATCGAACCTACTTTTGGTGCTGATGGGAATGTTCATACATGTTTTGATCATCGTAGTCAAGAAAATATGATATTATGTTCACATTATCCTGATGTAACTGAAATAGCTAAAGTTTGGAATACACAAAAACATAAAGATATAGTAAATAATATTAACGTTGAACAATGTCCCTCGTGTACGCTGAGTAGTCTGAATGAGGCGATCGAAAAAGTAATACTTAAAGATAATATGTGTATTAATTTTTTATGAGTAATTTTGCTATAGTATCAGATAATTGTTTTGGAACGTTAGTATATAATATACATTTTAATTTACAGTATACATCACCGTTTATTAATATGTTTATTCATACTCCTCATTATATTAGATTATTAGAAAATTTTTTTGATTATATGAAAGAGGATTTAAAGTTTATTAAATTTGAAGAATCTGAATATGCTAATGATCCTTTAAAAGTTTATATTGTTGGTAAATTAAAAGATGTTGAAATATGTTTTCCTCATCCTCATATATATGCTAATGAAGAGGATGTTTATAATAGTTGGAATCGAAGAAAGGAACGCTTGCCATTAGATGAAAAACAAATATTATTTAAATTAGGAAGTATCTATACATATAATTATGTAAACTATGATAATTTTGAAGATCTATTAAAAAGATTTTACAATTTGAATTTTACTAATAAGATTTCGTTTACTCGTAAAAAATATGATTATATTAATAATTATGAAATATTACCAGAACATTTTTGTAGATGTGACTTAAAAGGTAAAGAGTATTATAAATATTTTAATTTAAATCAATTAATGGGATATGAGATATTATAATGAAATCTGATGAACTTAATAAAAAAAGATTAGATTTTCCATTAATAGATACAAGTATTGTAGTTAATATAGGTGGATATCATGGAGACTGGGCATATGACTTGTATAATAAGTATAAATGTGAAATGTATATATATGAACCAGTAAATTCATTTTATAAAATATTAACTAAAAAATTTAAAAAAGATATTAAAGTTCATATATTTAATTATGGTTTATTAGATGAAGATAAAGAAATGAATATAGGATTACGAGAAGACGGAACATCAATATATAATACTGTAAACGTTGAAAATGTAAAGTTTAAAAATATTAGTAATATTATAAATGATTTAAAAAATATAGATTTGATGGAAATTAATGCTGAAGGTTCTGAATATTTAATATTAGATAAGATAATAAAAGATAATTTAATTGATAAAGTAAATTATTATTTAATACAATTTCATCATAATGTGGAAAATACTAAAGAAAAAATAGATAATATTAGAAAACATTTAGAAATGACACATACATGTTTATGGAATGCAGATTTGGTTTTTGAATGTTGGAAAAGGATTAAATAAATATGCTTGAATTGAGATTGATTGATCGAAGTTTTATTAATTGCGGGCCTAGTTGTGGTACTGGGAATACTGGTAAATCTCCTAAGAAAATTGTCTGGAATACTCAAAAATCAATAGTTAAAGATGATATTGTGGTTTTTACAGACTATTGTTTACACGAAGCAGCTCAATATACTAGTTCTAATAAAATAGCTTTGATTTTAGAGCCACCTTCTGTTATACCCCATATCTACCAGTGGATCGAGCAAAATCATCAAATGTTCAATACTGTTTTAACATTTGATAAAGAATTATTAGATATTTCAAGTAAATTTGTGTTTAGTCCTAATGCTACTGGGCATTGGTTAAAAGATAATGATATTAAAATTCATAATAAAAATAAGTTAATATCAATGTTCGCTTCAAACAAAAGAACTACAGACGGGCATCAAATGCGTCATAAGATAGCTTCTAAGTATAAAGATAGTATAGATGGTTTATTTGGTAGAGGTTCTTATGGGTTTTTAGATGATAAGGCAGATGGATTAAGAGATTATAAGTATCATATAACGGTTGAGAATACTAAGAAAGACTATTATTTTAGTGAAAAGCTTATAGATGCATTTTTAACAGGATGTGTGCCAGTTTATTATGGTTGCCCTAGTATTGGAAATTATTTTGATACTAGAGGTATGTTAATATTCAATACTTTGGAAGAGTTTGATATGATTAAAAAGAATTATATAGATCAAAATTATTATGAAGTTGCTTTAGAATCCGGTTATATACAGGATAATTTTAATAGAGCTATGAAATATTTGTATCCTGAAGATTATATGTTTGATATATTATTTAAGGAGTAATTCTATGGAAAAAGTATTTATTGATGGCGGGGCGCATTCTGGTGAGACTATTAAAGATTTATTAGATAAACGAAATGATATGTTAGGTAGTACTATTTATTTTTTTGAACCTAATAGAAGCTATGCAAATATACTATATAAAATTAAAGAATCTAATAAAAACTATAATATTGAAGTTATTATGAAAGCTTTATGGATTAAAAATGAAATATTAGATTTTTATACAATGACTAATGTTCATTTTGGTGATTTAGGTAATACGTTACTTAAAGAAAATAGATTGGAATTAGATAGAGAACATCCTAATAAAGTTGAATGTATTAGTTTAAGTGATTTTATTATTGGGTTAAAAGATAAGTATATTGTTTTAAAATTAGATATTGAAGGTGCAGAATTTAAAGTAGTTCCTGATTTAATTGAGACTGGAGCTATTACTTTTGTTAAAGAACTATATATTGAATGGCATGATAGATTATATCTTAAAGAGAATTCACAACCATTAAAAGATAGATTAACTAAAACTAATATTGTTTTACATTCTTGGGATTAAAAATATTTGTGTAATGTAAAAGAAAATGTTATATTTGAAAGGTGAATTATTATGAAAACTTGTGTGTTTATGCGTTGGTATAATGAAAATGTATTTGATGAAATTAAGAAGATTAAAAATGAATCTGGTTATGACGTGTATTTAAGTTTGGACTATAAATTAGGAAGTATATTAAATATAACTGATATATGTCCAATTCATTACTATAATGAAGATGATTTTAATAAATCTAAAATGTTATCGTGGGCTAAGATTTGTAATAAACCCGGTTCAATGTTTAGATTTAATCCGGAAGTTTCTTTAATTGATTTTAAGAATAAGATAAATTATGATTATTACTGGTTAATTGAAGGTGATGTTAAATTGGCAGGTGATTATAATGAGTTTTTTGAAGAGTATAAAAGTGATAGTCATGATTTACTAGCTTATAATATTATGTGCGATCAAAATATAGACCAGAAGTATTTAACTAGTGCGGATTATGATTACTTGAAAAATGCAGAACAATTTGATAATACAAATTTGTATCAATATATTAATGTTAGATTTAAATCATTTATGGTAGTATCTAGATTTTCAAAAAAATTATTGGATGCGTTGGAAGATAGTTTTAAGAAAGGGATATTGGGAACTAATGAAAATATAGTTGCAAATGTTTGCTATTATAACAATATGACTATGCGTTCATTTAATAATAGTTATTTTAAGGAAGAAAACTACTCCGATACACCAAAAGTATTTAATCCTAATGCTCATTCATTTTTTCATTCTATTAAACGTTAATGAAAACAAAAATATTAATTACTGGAGCTAATGGATTTATTGGATGTCATTTAAAAGAATGGTTATCAGTTACTAGATATAAGATTTATACAATTAGTCGAGATGATGGAGATATATCTGATGAAAAATATGTTAAATCGTTATATTCAATTAAACCTAATATTATAATACACTTAGCGTTTGATATATCTAGAGAAGATAGTTATGAAGTATATTTAAGACAATTAAATAATAATATCAAATCTATGTTGTTAATAGCTGAATTAGCTAAGAAGTGTAAAGCTAAATTAATTATTCCTTCAACTGTTTCACTATATGCTAATAACAATAAGAAGTTTATTGAAAGTAATAGTATAGATCCGAGAAATGTTTATAGTTTATCTAAGTATGTATGTGAACAAATAACTAAGATATATGATTTAGATTATTTAATATTACGGATTGGAATACTATATGGGAAGAATCAAAGTGGTAATATGCTTATACCTAATATAATTAACCATATAAAAGAAAATAAAACTATTGAGATATATGGTGGAGATCAAACTAGAGATTTTTTGTATATAGATGATTTTTGTGAATTGATTTTTATAAGTATTGTTAAAGATATATCTGGTATATATAATGTTGGTTATGGGAAAAGTTATTCTATTAAACAAGTTATTCAGTTTATTGAAATGCTTATGGGCAAAAAATGTTTAGTTAAGTATAAAAAAATCAAGGATAATGAAATATTAAACTATAGTATTAATAATAAAATTGCTAAAAAAATATTTAATTGGAATCCACAATACTCTTTAATTGAAGGGTTGAAAAAGACAATATGCGATTAAATTTGAATAATATTATTAATCGTCATAAAAATATACCTGCGTTAGTTATAGCACACGGTCCATCATTAAATGAATATTTACCTATATTAGATCAATTGAAACAAAAAGGTATTATTTTAATTGATTGTAACGAATTTTATGATTTTCATAAAGTTAATCCGACATATTGGTGTTTTGCAAGTAGTGTGTTAAGAATAGATAATCAAATTAATTATATTAATAAAACTGATAGTGTTATAGTTTATGCGAATTCTGTGGATTTTACAAACAAAAATTGGATTGAACAGAATATAAAAACAGATATTATAGCATATGATCAGAGGCATTTTCAATATAAAACGTGTAATGAGTTAATGCAAAGTTCTTTAAAAAATTATGGAGGTTATAGTTGGAATGGATTATGTTGTAATAATATTGATAGAACAAGACTAACTATTCAAGAAGAATTACAAAAGATGACAATGTATAGTAAACATTATAAAACTGGAGATTCAATAGCAGTTCATGAATTAGCGTTGGCAGTTTTGTTAGGATGTAATCCTGTTTATTTTATTGGAATTGATTTAGATTATCGATTAGGATATGCTAATAATATAAAATATAATGTTCCTATGGATGGTTTATCTGAAAATTATGATCGAATTGTAGAAGATATGGAAATAATTCGAGATTCTGCTAAAGTAATTGGGATTGAATTAATAAACTTAAATAATTTAAGTTATCTACCATTTAACAAAGGAAAGATTGAATGAACTATTTTATTATTCCTGCTAGAAGTGGTTCAAAAGGAGTTCCTAATAAAAATGTAATATTATTAAATGGAATTCATTTACTTGGATATTCTATTAAAACTGCTAGTGCGTCTAGACATACTAATCAGATTATATTATCTACTGATAGTGATGAGTATATTGAGATAGCTAAAATATATGGAAATGTTATAAGTATAAAAAGAAATAAATTAACATCTAATGATAAAGCGAAAGATATAGATTATATGCTTCATACTATTTTTCAATTAGAATTAGATGAATTTGATAATTTAATTATTTTGCGTCCTACTTCACCAATTCGTAAAATTGAAGTAGTTGATAAAGCAATTGAAATATTTAATACAATAAGTTATGATTTTGATGCATTGAGATCAATGCATGTATTACCAGAAGCACCAGAAAAAATGTTTAGATTAAATAGCGATAATTCCGTTAAACCATTGTTTGGCGATGACATCGATATAACAAATCAACCTAGACAAATGTTTGAAGAATCTTATCATCCAAATGGATATGTTGATATTGTCTCTGTTAGGTCTATTATGCAAACTAAAAAATCTTTTGGAAATAAAATATATGGATATATTACTGAAAGAATTTATGAAATTGATACTGTAGAAGATATAGATTTTCTTAATATTAAAATGAAAGGAATATAATTAAATGAAAACTAAAGAAATTATTGAAACTATTAGTAATTTAGAACCTAGATCTATGAGAAGTTATTATGATATTGTTTGGAAAAAAACTAATAATGATATTTTATACGATACTGATGGAAAAAAGTATATTGATTTTACATCTACTATCTTTGTACAAAATGTAGGACATTCTAATCCAAAAGTTATTAATGCTATTAAAAAAGCGGCTACAAAACAATTAACTCATACTTATACTTATTATCATGAAGGAAGAGCAAAAATATTACAAAAATTAATTAATATGAGTCAACCATATGGAGAAAAAGCATTTCTTTTATCGTCAGGTACTGAGGCAACAGAAGCAGCTGTAAAAATGGCGCGGTGGTATGGTGGAGTTAATAAACCTATAGTTTTATCATTTATAGGAGCAATGCATGGTAGAACTATGGCAGCTGAATTAATGAAGGGAACAAATACGTATCCTCGTCATAAACATTTTTGGCATTTACCATTTCCAAATGATCAAAATAATTTTGAATCTGATTTAAAAGATATTGGAGTTAATACAAAAAAAATTTGTGGAATTATTATAGAAAGTTATCAAGGATGGTCTGCAAGATTATTACCAAAACAGTATGTTCAGGATTTATGTAATTGGGCAAAAGAAAATGATGTATTGGTATGCTTTGATGAAATTCAAGCAGGATTAGGAAGAACAGGTAAATTATTTACATTTCAACATTATGATGTTGATCCTGATTTATTTTGTTTGGGTAAAGGATTAGGTGGTGGACTGCCATTGTCTGCTGTTATTGGCAAATCTAAAATATTGAATATACCGGATATAGGAGATATGAGTAGTACACATTCAGCAAATCCTATTTGTTGTGCATCTGGTTTAGCAGTATTAAATGAATTAGATAGAATAATCAAATCAAATAAATTTAGACAAAATATTAATTGTTTTGAAACATATATTGAAAATATTAAATGTAGACATAATTTTTCATCGATTTTATTAGAAGTTAATTATTGTGGAATGGTAGCAGGGTTTGTATTTAAAAATAAAACAATTGCTGATAATGTTTGTGATATTTGTGTTAAGAAAGGATTATTGCCGGTTCATACAGGAAGGGAATCAGTAAAGATAGGACCTCCGTTAACTATTACACAAGATCATTTAACTAAAGGTCTTATGATTTTTGATAATGCAATTGCTGATGTTTGGAGAAATAATATATGAATTATGTTGAAATAACTTATAAAAATCATGATTATACATCTTATCCATATAAGTTAATAGATTATTTATTTAAGAGATATCATTTAAAAGAAGGTCATAATTTATTAGATATAGGGTGCGGTAGAGGAGAATTTTCAAAAGCTTTTCAAACAAAACAATTGAAAGTTACTTCTATTGATAGAATTTATAATGAAGATTATCATAAAGATTTAAATTTTTACAAATTTGATTTAGAGAAGCCAATAAAGATAAAATCGACTTTTGATATTATATTTTGTAAATCTGTTTTAGAACATATAGTAAATCAAGAAATATTTATGAATTCAATTAAAAATTTAATGAGTAAAAATGGATTAATTATAATGTTAGTTCCTGATTGGGATAATCAAAAAAATATTTTTTATGATGATCCTACTCATATACATCCTTATAATCAAAAATCCATGAAGGATTTATTAGAAATATATGGATTTAAAAATGTTCAATCCGAAAAGTTTTATCAATTACCGTTAGTTTGGAAATATTATATGTTTAAAATACTATGTAAGTCTATAGGATTAATTTTAAAACCAGAGCATTATTTAAAAAATAAAACCTTACATTGGGCAGTTGAAAATATGATACTAGCAACTGGGAGAAAGTAAGTATGAATGTTAGACATTGTGGAATGTTTGTAAAAGATTTAATAAAATCAGTTAATTTTTATAAACAATTAGGATTTGTTGAATATTATAATAATATTGAAAAATGGAATTATTTTGGAGAATTGAAAATATCGAAACTTAAATCAGAAAATGGATTTAATATTGAATTAATTGAATCTGATAAAGTAAATGAATTAAACGATAAACATCATATTGCATTAGAAGTTGAAAATGTAGATGATATTTATAATAAATTAAAAGATAATTTTAATTTTATTATAACACCAACAATCTCGCCAGATGGATCAGCAAAGGTTGCTTTTTTTAAAGGATATGAAAATTATATTGAATTGGTTGAAATATTATGAATAATTTAAAAAAAAAGATTCTGCTAATAGTGTATGATAATGGATCGTATATACACAATTTTCCATTAGGTACGGCTTATATAGCTGAGTATTTAAAACAACATAAGCATCAAGTAACTATTTATAATCAAGATGTATTTCATTGGGAAGAATCTCATTTAACTAATTATTTAGATAATAATAAATTTGATTATGTTGGATTAGGGTTTATAGCTGGTTATTATCAATATAAAAAAATTCAATTAATCTCTAAAGCTATTAACGCATCAAAGAATAGATTAAATTTTAAGTTTATATTAGGGGGCCATGGTCCTTCACCAGAACCTAATTTTTTTTTAAAGAAGTTACAAGCGGATTATATTGTAGTTGGTGAAGGTGAAGTTCCATTTCTATTTTTAGTTGAAGGGCGAAACCCTAGTGATATAGATAGTTTAGTTGGGTTGGATTTTAATAATAATGATAAACGTGATAATGTAATAAAAAATATTGATGATTTACGACCTAATTGGGATTTATTTCCTATTGAGAATTATGTTTTAGTTAGAGAGTTTGGATTTAAAAAAACAGCTAGAGTTATGTCTATGGTTTCGGGTCGTGGATGTAATTTTAGATGTAATTTTTGCTATCGTCTTGATAAAGGATTAAGAATTAGATCAAATGAAAGTATTATAGATGAAATTAAATACTTAAAGAAAACTTATAATATAGATACTATTTCTTTCTTAGATGAACTATTAATGTCATCTGAGAAAAGAGTAATATTATTATGCGAAGAATTTTTAAAGAATAATTTAAATATACAATGGGAATGTAGCGGTAGATTAAATTATGCTAAAAAAGAAGTATTAAAATTAATGAAAAGAGCCGGATGTGTATTTATTAACTATGGTATAGAATCTTTAGACGATAATGTTTTAAAAAATATGAATAAGTGTTTAACTGTTGATCAAATTATAAAAGGTGTAGAAGCTACTAAGGAATTAGATATTAATCAAGGTCTAAATATAATTTTTGGAAATATTGGAGAAACTAAAGAAATATTAATGAAAGGTGTAGAGTTTATTAAAAAATATGGAGATGGATGTCAATTAAGAACTATTAGACCTGTTACTCCTTATCCTGGATCTCCTTTGTATTATAAAGCTATTAATGAAGGATTGCTTAAAGACGTTGAAGACTTTTATGAGAATAAACATTTAAACTCAGATTTAATGTCAGTTAACTTCACAAATTTATCTGATAATGATTTTTATGAAGCTTTAAAGGAAGCTAATATTGAATTGATTAAGTTTTATTATAGTAAAAATAATGACGAACAAAGTGTAATAGATCAATGTAAAAACTTGTATGATAACAAAGATGTTAGCTTTAGAGGATTTAGACAGATGTAATAAGGAGTAATATAATGATAGGTTTAACAACAGTTAATATTGAACTAACAAGTAGATGTAATAAGAATTGTTGGATGTGCGGTAGAAGGAAAATTGATAGAGATTTTCCTGAGATTAGTATGAATTATGGTGATATGGATTTTGAATTATTAGAAAAAATAGCTTTGCAAATTCCAGACGGTATTATTGTTCAAGCTCATAATAACGGGGAGCCCTTAATGTATCCTCGTCTAGGTGATGCTTTGAAATTACTAAAAGGAAAAATAAGATGTTTAGATACTAATGGTAAGTTATTATTAGAGAAGTTTGATCAAATAGAAGGTAATTTAGAATCTATAACTATATCTACGTTTCAAGATGATACAGAATGGGAAGAACAGTATAACATATTAATTGATTATTTAAAGATAGTAAACCATAAACACTATGTTATTATTAGAGTACTTGGTGAAGTAGGTGAAAAAAGATTACAACTATATAAAGATACTGGATGTTTGATAGCTTATAGAACTCTTCATTCTCCTATGGGTAGTTTTAATTATAAAAAGAAAACAGTAATACCAGAACACGGTTTTTGTTTAGAGATGTTAAGTCATCCAGCTATTAATAGATTTGGGGAAGTTTCAACATGTGTTAGATTCGATCCTTATAAAGAATTGGTTATAGGAAACTTAAATAATCAGACATTTGAGGAAATATGGTATGGTAAAAAAAGAATGGAATTAGTACATAAACATATAAATTGTGAACGAAATAAAATTCCTTTTTGTTCTAAATGTGAGTTTTATGGAATTCCTAGAGGGTAAATAATAAATGAAATATGTTAAAAAGCTTTGGGGTGAAGAGCATTGGTTAGCTAACGATGATTTTTGTTGTAAAGAATTAATACTTAAAGAAGATTATAGATGTAGTTTGCATTATCATAAAAATAAGGATGAATTGTTTTATGTTATTTCTGGAAAAGTATTAATTGAATTAAATGATATAAAAGAAATATTAATTGAAGGAGATTGGATTAGAGTTAAGCCATACGATAAACATAGATTTACTGGATTGGTAGATAGCGTTATATTAGAAAGTTCAACACATCATGAAGATGGAGACTCATATAGAATTGAACCAAGTGGTAAATTTAATAATATGGAGGATTAAATGAATACTATTTTAGTTTCAGAGATTGGAATTAACGCGAACGGTTCTCTTGAGATAGCAAAAAAGTTAATAGATTTAGCTGTGTTAGGCGATTGTAAGTTTGTTAAATTTCAAAAAAGAACAGTTGAAGCTGTATATACTAAGGCTGAATTAGATAAACCTAGAGAATCTCCATGGGGAACAACTAATAGAGAACAAAAGATGGGATTAGAGTTTGGTAAAAAAGAGTATGATGAAATAGATAGATATTGTAAGGAAAAGGGTATAGGATGGTTTGCTTCTCCTTGGGATATAGATTCTGTTGACTTTTTAATGCAATATAATCCTAAGTATATTAAAGTAGCTTCTGCAATGGTAACTAATGAACCTTTATTAAAGAAAATTAATGAAGCTATTAAAGGAACACAAACTAAAGTAATTATAGCTACCGGTATGACTACAGAAACTGAGTTGTTTGAAGCTTTATCGATTTTAGGGAATAATAATATAGAGTATATATTAGCGTGTACTTCGAGTTATCCTACACCAGTAAAAGATATGAATATGGCTAAAATAGCAACATTACAAGCTAAGTTTTTAGGAACATCATATAAAATTGGTTTTTCTAATCACTATTCAGGTTTAAAGTTTATTTTTATGGCTGCTACGTTAGGAGCTAGAATGATTGAGTATCATATAACTTTAGATAGAACAATGTATGGAAGTGATCAGGCTTCTTCTATTGAACCATCAGGAGTATTAGAAATACCTTGTCATATTGAAATGATTGAAAATGCTTGGGGAAATGGAAAATTAGAGTGTATGCCTAGTGAATTACCAATTAAGGAAAAATTAAGAAAGAAGTCAACTACCGGCGGATAAATCTGTGGGCTTGAATCGTGAGGTTCAACGATTAAAATAGTTGGTTTCATTTCTATATAGAGATCATGATAGAACAAAGTTTATATAATCAAATTGTAGAAAATATGCCAATTTGTTGTGTGGATGTTTGTATATTAAGAGAAAACGGCGTATTATTAGTTAAAAGAAATACAGAACCTTCCAAAAATGCGTATTGGTTGCCGGGCGGGCGTCTTTATAAAAACGAGTTACTTAAAGATTGTGCTTATAGAAAAGCTAAAGAAGAAACAGGAATTGAATGTATAGTAGGTCCAATCGTTCATACAGACGAAACAGTATTTGATACAGGTCCGTCTGGTATTCCTATTCATAGTATCAATGTTTGTTTTTTATTGATGCCTATAACATTAACTATTAAATTAGATCAATATAGTGATGATTATAAGTGGGTTAAAACAATTCCATTAGATATTCACCCATACGTAGGTAAATGTCTAGAAAAATGTGGTCTTAATTATTATAAATAATTATAGATCTTAATAATTAAGGAGAAAATAATATGTCAGTTATTCAGTTTTTAAAAGAAGCAATTTCAAGAGAAGAAGCAGAAGATTTAGTTAAAACTGTAGCCATTATGAGTACTGATGGTGAAACAAAAGGAAGATATCTTAATTTAAATAGAGCTAAACGTGGTGAAGTTGAATGGGTTGGCGTTGGTAGTGCTGGGATTTTTTTAATGAAAAATAAAATTATAAAAGATATACTACCGACTGTTGCTGATAAAATTGGTAACTATAAAATTGTTTATAAAGATGATATGCCTAGAGATTACGGAAAATCTTCATTTAGAGACGAACCAGTAAGAACTTTTACACCTAAAGCTACAACTATTGATTAAATAATATAATTCATTTAATATAAATATAATTAGGTAATTAAACCTATTAAAGGTAGGTGTTATGACTAATTTTATTTCGTATTATTTTGGTGAAGACTATAAAATGCAGTATGACATTGGTAGTTCTTTAAGAAATGAATATGCTAGATATCTAATTTCACAATGGTTTGAAGAAGCTAAACGTAAAAGAGACTTTGATTTGGACCCTAAAGACCTACAAAGAATGGTAGAATTGGTTCGTCAAAAACATAAATTAGGTGAAGAAGAAATTGAAAATATAGCAGATGAGTTAAAACTAATAGCTCAAGATATTATTAAATCAGCCGAACAGGTAGCTTAAAATGAGTAAGTTTACTACTTTTTATGAGAAGTTTGCAAAAGGAGTAAAGTCACAATATGGCTATTCCGAACTCTATATTAATCCCAACATTGCTGACCGTGATGAAATGGTTGGTACTGATATATTTGCTTCTTTTCGTGGTATCATAGATCCTAAAGGAAACTTATATGTGTGGATTGATAAAGCAGCCTTACACGATGAAGTCTTAGAAGATTTAGGACTTTATAACAACTATAAAGCTATTCCAATTTATATTTATCCGGATGATAAGTATAATGTTATAATAAGTTATTGGTCTAGACAAACTGCATCAAATGAAGATAAAAAGTCATATAAAGATAGAGTTTTAAATAATAAGTATCTTAAAGATTTTTTAAATAAACCTATTAGTATAAAAGAAACTAATCCATTAAAATCAGATAAAGATATATTTACACCACTTTCAAAAGAGACCGTTCATGAAAGAATGGCATTTAAGAAAAAAATGCTTGGTGATAAAAATGAAACTAAACTGTTTATAGACCCTACAGATAGAGAAATACAATATTTACTACAAATTGATAATAGAGGTATTAGAGGCGGTATAGATCAAAACGGTATTGTTCATGTATGGAAACTTGATACCAATCCTAAGAAAATCCAACAAGAATTTAAACTTCACTTCATTGCTGATGTTATGTGGGATGCTAATAATAAAGAAGAAGCTAATATTAAATTATTGGATCCATCGTGGAAAGCCAATACTGTTAATGAAGATCTTTTAAAGAAAATAGATTATGGAATGGTTAATGCATTTTCATTTTTAAAATCATACAATATTACTGATTATGCTGGTAAAAATATAATTACCCGTGAGGTCTAATGGATAAATTTAATAATTATTATTTCAAAGAAGCTGAAGAAAAATCTGAAAAAATAGATGAACTTAAAATATTTATTGATTTGGACGGAGTCTTAACAAATTTTACTAAAGCTTTGGATGATTTAAAGATTAAAGAAAAAGGAATGACCCAAGATGAATTTTGGGCTGCTATTAAAGATAAAGGTGGTATAAGTTTTTGGGAAGATATGGAATGGTTGCCTAATGCTAAAAAACTATGGAACCATGTTAAAAATCATAATCCAACAATATTAACTTCTCCTGCTAGGTCAACGTATAGTAAAGAAGGTAAAATGTTGTGGATTGCTAGAGAATTAGGTAAAGATGTTCCTTATGTATTTGATAGAGATAAGTTTAAATATGCTACACAAAACAGTATATTGATAGATAATGAAGATAAAAATATTAAAGACTGGGTTAAGTACGATGGTATTGGAATATTACATAAGTATCCTGAAAAAACTATAGAGGAACTAAAACGATATGGATTTTAATTCATATTATTTTATTGAGGATTCTTGTTCTTATAAGTTAGGTAATTGTGAAGTTTTTGCTATTGCTTTATCAGAACTTTTAAATAAACCATTATATGTTGTAAGAGGTTTTTATTGGGATAATAATATAAAAGAAAATGTGTATGAAGATTGTCATGTTGTTGTAAAAGTTAGTAATAATAATTATATGGATGTTGATGGAATAAAAAATGAAGAAGAAATTAAATTAAGTTGTATGTTTTTGAACGATATTAAAAAAATTAAGTTAATAAAAATTACTAAAGAAGAAGCTAAATTTATATTTTCAACGGAAGGAATTTTAGAAAAAGATATTGAAAAAGCTAAACAAATAATTTTACAAAATAAGAGTAAATATGGATTTTAAGTTATTTTATTTTTCTAAGCTTATTACTGAAAATGATAGTGATTTAGATAGTGATCTGAAATCACTTTTGTTGAAAGGTCAAGAAATAGCTAATAAGTTAAACTTAAAATTTCATGGTTGGCAAGAAGCATTTGAAACATTTACTGGTGCTTTTGTTTTTACTGATAAGAAAACTCGTAGTACTTTTTTTGCTAAAGATGAAACTGAAGCAGAACAAAACTTAAATAAAATGAGATTAAAATTTAAAATATCATGAACAGATTTAATAATTTTTATTATACAGAATCATTTTATAAAGGAAATAACTTTAATACAGATTATTTCAAAGGATATGCTGAAATATATAAAAATCCAACTCATTCAGAATTAAAAGCTATATCTAAAGAATCATATGATAAAGGTATACGTTTTGGTATAGACGATAATAATGACGTATATGCTTGGATTGAAGATATATTACACGAAGATATTGAAAGATTTTTAAAAACAGAATGGAAACTTAGACTGGAATATACTTTAAATAGAGATACTTTATACTTATCATCCGGAGAAACTGGTAAATATTGGAATGATTATGGTAAACCTAAGGTTAAATATTTTAAAGAAATTATGCCTTCAATAAATAAAATTGAAATGGTAACTAAACCGTATACAATAGTTTATAATTATGAGGAAGTAAAATGAAGTTTTTAGAATATTATTTGTTTCAAGAGGATCCAGAAGTTTCTAATACTTCTGATTGGCGTGAAAAATATGTTTATCATAGAACTCCAGTTACTAAACAATGGAAAAAAGTTAAGGTAAAAAGTTTACCTGCCGATCTTCAGTGGAAATATGCCCCTCCGGATGTTAAAATTCAAAGGAAGAAAGCAGGTCATTATGTTTCAGCACAGTCTGTAGGAAGCGGTCCTACATTAACAAATAAGCATGTATTTGATTTATATTATTCTGGGAATAGAGAAGGTGGATATAATAATTTTGATAATGGAAAATTGGTAGTAGCAACAGATGATTCAGCTAAGGCTATTGAAATTGAGAAGTCTGGTCAAATAGTTGCTGTTGCTCATATGGTTCCTTTAGATGCTTTTAAGAAGTATTATTCATATGAAGATGAGGATTGGAAGGATTTTTCTAAGGATATGAATGACGAACAAAAGTTTGAAATGATAGATTTTACAGACAATGATGTATATTTGGTTGATTTTGCAGCGTATAAAGATCAGATAGAATTTAGTTTATCTGAGGATCCTGATAATGAAGTTCAATGATTATTATTTTAAAGAGATAGAAATATATGGTAATAAGAAACCTTTTATTACTAAAGATGAAAGTGGTCAGTTAGAACATTTAGTTGATGAAATAGATTCAGAAGATATTAGAGTTTTAATAGGTAAAGAAAAGTTAGTTAAGACTTTAGGGAATATTGATCAGACTAGTTCAGAATATGATGGGTGGAGATTTTTATATAGAGATAATGGTAAGATAGTAGGAGCTGTTCAAGGTGTTATTATGTCTGATGGAACTAATGTATTATCAAATATATATGTTAAAGATGAATATAGAAAACAAGGTATTGGAACTAAATTAGTTAATATAGCTAAAGAACATATGAAAAATCTTAAAGCTAGTAATGACTTTACAGAATTAGGTTATAAATTTTTTAACAAATTAGATAATAAGGATAAATATGTCAATCAATAATTTATTAAAAAATATGTTATATTTGAAAGAATCTGATGTTTCGTTTCATATTAGTCGTAAGGAAGTGCCATCTGAAATATTAATATGGGCTGATGAAATATTAGGTAAAAAGATTAATTCAAATATTTCTGTTATACAATCAGGTGAAATAGAAGCTAAAATGCCTTGGCACGAAGCTGATAGAGAATATTATGCTATGTTTAAATTAATGAATGGTAAAGCTATTAAAACGGAATTTGAATTTACAAGAAGTGGAATGGAAGGTGATGGTAATATTACTGGTAAAGAAATTAAAGGTACTACTAAAATACCAACAGGATATATCTTTGCTGTTGCTGGTATATATCCACAAAGATTAAAAATATATACTTCAGAGGATGCTACTAAATTTTTACCTGATAAAACTGATAACGATATAACAGATACAGAATTATTAACATTGTATTGGGCCAGAAGTCTTATGTCATTTGCTAGACCTAGATTTAAGGAATATGATAATATAGTTAGTTCATTAGTTTCAAAAGGGTTTATGAAAGTTAACGGATCTATAACTAGTAATGGAAAAAATGCTCTTAATACTAATATTGATAAAATAAGAACTATATTTAAAGATAAAACGTATGCAGATCCTAAATTATATTCTAAGAATTATAATGATTATATGTTTAGTAATTATCCAATAACGTATTAAAGGTTATATATGAAATTCAGTGAATACTATATGATGAGTGAAGTTTCTGAAATAGCTTTAAATAAAGCTAAGGAAAAATTTATTCAACAAGGTGAAGATAATAATGAAGTTGAAACTATAGTTAATAAATTTAATGAATTAGAAAAGAAACATTTAACTAAAGGTATTGATCTGTTTAAAATAAGATTTCAAGAATTAAAAGACTTTATTACTAATTCTCAAGAATCTAAAACGGTTAAAAAGAAAGAAGTTAAATCATCAGGAGCAGATAAAGTATACGAAGATTCACAATATATATTATATAAAATATTAACTAAAGAAGCAGCTTGTTTATATGGAAAAGGAACTAAGTGGTGTATATCTGCTAAAGAAAATAATATGTTTGATGAATATAAAAATATATATAGTTTTTATTTTTTAATAGATAAAACTAAAAATGAAAATGATCCTTTATATAAAATAGCATTTTCAGTTGGAAGACCTGATGTTATTGTATATAATGCCGAGGATATAGAATTAAATAATTATGTTATTCCTGAAAAAATCAGACCTTTTTTAAAGAAAGATGAATATTATGTTTTAGAAATAAATAGCAAGGATAATAAAATAAAATACGTTATTGTATCTTTAAAAGGATTATTAGATATTAAACATTTAATATTTAAAAATTTAAATAAAATGGATTTGTATGTAACCACAAAAAACAGTTTATCTTTTACTCAAAATATTATTATCATTAAAAATTCATTAAATAATCATGCTAATTTAAAATCAAAAATATATAAAAAGAACGAAATGCAAACATATTTAGATGAATTAGCCAAAAAAGAAAAAGATATGAAAATTGTTTTTATATATGGTGATGGTGTAGATCCCAAAAAAATTAATACTTTATAAGAGATAACTTATGAAATTCAGCGAATACTATGTTTTAAATGAACTAACTCAAGTAGCTTTAAATAAAGCTATTACTAAGTTTGTTAAATCCGGTATTGAACAAACAGACGCAGAACAAGCAGTTAAAACTTTTAATGATCTAACTAAAAAAAATAAGATTAAAAAAGGCATTGATATATTCTCATTGTCTTTTGACGAACTACAACAACATATAACAGATGCAAGCGGTAAAGTCTCACGTAAAGAAAAATCACAACGAATTAAAGATAAAGATACTGAATATGTATACGAAGACGATAAAATACTTATAGTTAGCCCTAAAACTCATGAATCATCTTGTAAGTATGGCTCTGGTACTCAATGGTGTATAACAATGACTAGTCCTTCTTATTGGAATCAATACTATCAAAAAGGTATAAAGATGTACTTTATTATACCTAAAAAACATACAAAAGCAAGTAAAGACGACGAAAAAGTAGCAGTTGCAGTTGATATTAATGACAATTTTGAAATTTTTAATGCTAACGATCAAACACTTTCTAGAACTTCTTTTGAAAATTGGTTAGAAGAAGATGCTGAATCAGATGTTGAAGAAGTATTACAATATTTACAACCATTAGATCGCGGTGAATATTTAGAAAGAACTCAAATAACAGAATCAGAATATGAAGATTTAACTGAAAGATGGCTAGAAGCTTTAGGCATTAAAACAAAAGATCCATATTATGATACAGCTAAAAAAGATATATTACAAACATTAAATGATCATTATAATATAGAATTAGCATCAGAGTTAGAAAATGTTTCTTTATATGATTATGCAAGAGACGATTTAGATAGATTATTTTATGATGTTGATGCATCATTAGAAATGTTAGAAAATCAATATGGTATTGATTCAGAATCGGCAAAAAATAAAGTTATATTATTTCCATATGTTTTTTATGGCGATTTACAATATGATGTTAAAAATGAAAATGAACCTTTTGATGATATCTATAGTGATAGATTTAATTGGGAATTTATAGACAATCTTTCTGTTGAGCAATTATTAGATCGTTTAAAGATAAATTTACATGATAAAGACGGATTAGATGATGGTATTGTAAAGAATATTGAATTGTGGTTAACTCTAAAATATAAAAACAAACATAATGAATTTATATCATTTTTTGACGATATAAAAGAATATGCTTTAGAAGATCCTAATCATGGTGGTAAAGTTTCTGATACAGTTTTAAATCAATTAAAACAATTATATGATAAAGTCGAAAAGGTCGAATATGGTAAACAAGACCATCCTAAACTTGATTTACAAGGTATATCATTTAAAGACTATTTAAGAATATAGGAGATAACATGTCTTTTTTAGATTTTTATGAACTGAATGAAGTAACTGCAGATCAAAAATATGATCTTCAATATAAAAATAAGCTAGATCGTAATCAGTTTAATTTAGCAGTTGAATTGGATCCTACTTCTAAAGGTCAAGAAAAAGTTGGTAAATATGTAGATTGGATTATTAAAAACCAATTGTTTGATAAAAAACCAGAAGAAATAAAAGACTTACTATCTAAATATGAAAAGTTTAAAAGCAAACTAGAAATCAATCAACGTGATATTAATAAACTAAAATATGACGATGTTGTTGGAGCTATTGATACTTTAATTCAAAAAGGCGCTTTAGTTTCACAAACAGATAAAGATAAAGAAAGAAGAAAAAAAGCTGAAAGTGAAGCAGAAATAGCTTATCAAGACGATGATGTAATTGTAATAATACCTAAAACAATGTTTGCATCTCAATACTTTGGTGCAGGATCTGATTGGTGTACTGCCAGACAAGACGATAAATCATGTATGTTTGATTCATATGATAGAGATGGTACTTTATATATTATTAAGGATAAACACGATAATAAAAAATATCAGTTATTTGTTGATACTGAAAAAAAGCATTATGAATATAGAAACAGTCAAAATAAAAATATAGATCCTTTTCAAATATTTTCAGATTATAGTGATTTTATAGAATGGTTAGAAACTAAAGAATTTCCTAACCAAGGAAAATTAACAGAAGAACAAAGAGATTCAATAGCTCGTGGCATATTAAACGGCTTAGATATAGACGATTTAACAGATGAAGAAGAAAAAGATGCACTTGACACAATTAAAACACAATTTTCAGCATATGAAGAAATGTATGAAGACGAAGGTAATGTAACAGATATGCACGAGGCAATTACAAATATAACAGATGAATGGGATTATTATTTTGAAAAAGTATTAGATTTATTAGAAAGTAAATATGGAATAGATTCTTCAGCTAAAGAAAATAAACTAATATTGGTAAGTTATTTAGATAGTTTAAATGATTTATCGTATGATTTAGAAAAAAATAGAGAACATTATTCAATAGATAGTTTTGATCCTGAAAATATTCATGAGTTTCAATGGAAGTATTTATCAGATATGGAATTAGACAAAATGATTGATAGTTTAGATATAAATTTTGAAGATAATGAAGGTTTAGATAAAGAAACATTAAGCATTATAGAACAATGGCTAACTAGAAAATATAATACCGATCATGAAGCTTTTGTTAGTTTTATGGATGATTTAAATGATATAATTAATTCTGGTCCTTATAAAACATTTTTATCTAAAGAAATAGAAAAACAATTAAAAGATTTAATAGATAAAGTTGAAAAGGTAGAATACGGTAAAGAAGGTCATCCCGAATTAGATCTACAAGGTATATCATTTAAAGATTATCTAAGATTAACAATAAATGAAACTAAAAAAGGAAGCTCTAAAGCTAAAGTAAGAACCAGACCTAATCCTGTATTTGATTCAACTCATTCTAAAGTAAACGATAATAAAGATCACTTTCCTTTAGGTAATGCTAATCAAGCCAGAAACGCATTAGCTAGAGTAGCACAATATACAAGTAAACCTAAATGGTATAATGGAACTTTAGAAAGTTTAAAGAATGCTGTGAAACGCGCAGTTCATAAAGAATATCCTTTAATTGAGATAAGTGATTGAATTATGAAAAAATCATTTTCAAAATATTACTTTAAAGAAAACGTACTAGATAATTGGGATGAAATAAAACAAAAATATCCTAATATCCAAAACGCTATTGAATTAATGGATAAAATAAACAAAGCAGGATTTGAAGCACTAATGGTTGGAGGAGTTGTTAGAGACTTAGTATTAGGTAATGAACCAAACGACGTAGATATTACAACTGACGCAATACCTGATCAAATTGAAAAAATATTTGGTAAAGTTATAGATATAGGTCAAAATAAAAAGATGGGTGTCTCCGTTGTACCATATAAAGGTGAAAATTATGAAATTGCTACATATAGAAAAGATCAATTTAATGATTTAAGTAAAGGTAAAGGCGCTGATACTGTTGAACTAACTACTTCATTTAAAGACGATACTAGTAGAAGAGACTTTAAGATCAACCAACTTGGAATTGATAAGGATGGTAATATAATAGATAATTGGGGTGGGTTAAAAGATATAAAAAATAAAGTAATATCTACTGTTGGAGATCCAAATCTTAGATTTAAAGAGGACCAGATCAGAAGTCTAAGAGCCGTTCGATTTTCTTCTAGATTAGGATTTACTATTAGTCCTGAAACTATTGAAGCAATGAAACAAAATGCACCTGAAATAACTAAGGTAGCTCCAGAACGTATTACAAAAGAATTAATGAAGATGGCCGAACAAAGTGGACCTGCATTTGCTGAAGCTATTATAACAATGGATAAAGTAGGTTTGTTACAATATATATTACCTGAAATATTTAAAATGCATGAATTAGAACATAACAAAGAATTTCATCCAGAAACAGACGATGAAGGTAAACATACAGTATTTGGGCATGTTATTCAAGCATTAAGATCACAACCATTAAAAGATAGTATTTTGAATTTATCAGTTTTAATGCACGACGTAGGCAAAATAAATACTCAATCTATTGATGATCAAGGCTTCATACATTATTTAAGACACGCACAAGAAGCAGATAAACTAATAGATCAAATAGCAGATAGACTTAAGTTTGATAATGAAACTCGCCGTAAAATACAATTTGCAGCTATTAATCATATGAAAGCGCACGAAATATTAGCAATGTCAAATAGTAAGATAGCAGAATTAATGAACAATGATGCTTTTGATATATTGATTAAGGTAGCAGAAGCTGATGCTAGAGCAAGAGGTAAACTGTTTGATGATGTAGAATGGCAAAAGATATTATCCAAGATAAACGACATAGCTATTAAATTCAAGGATAAAAAGGCTAAAGATGCCGTAAAAAAGGTAGTTAATGGCAATTGGGTTATGGGTTTAAAGGGTATAACAAAGCCAGGTCCTGAAGTTGGAAGAATTATAAATACTACAGTGGATTGGATTATAGATTCTGGTATTGATATGAATGATACTAAGGCAATAGAGGATTATATTAAAAGCATATGATAAACGAAAAGTATTATTCTACAATGGAAGTAATAACTGGAGCTATGGAAGTCTTTTTGAATCCTACTATAGATGAAATTAAGGAAATATCATTGGCTGGTGAAGATACTGATAATGAGTTTAGTTATAATAATCCACCGAGTCGAACACTTAGAGCTTTTATATTAGAAGATGGAAATGTAATAGCTTGGAATGAATATAAATCAGATCATAGAGAAATGATTAAAAAGTTAGATTTGGTTAATAAGAAAGTTATACCAATATATATTTACATGAATAAAAATATGAAGTCAGCTGAGAATGTTGAGATATCCGTTTGGTCTGGTGCATTATTAGGTTATAACGTTGATGATCCTGATGTTATGAATCAGTTAGAACGTAAAAAAGAAAGTAATCCTTATTTAGTTTCAATATTACAGGGTAAGGATTATTATGGTGAGTCATATCATAAATATATTGATTGTTATATTTTTAAAGGATAAATACAGTTAAAGGAGTTTTAAAATGAAAAAAAGTGTAAATTCATTAGTTGAAGCTTATAAAAGTAAGGCTAATTATTTATTGGAGACTGATGAAGAGTTAATGGAAAAGTTTGATGTGGCTCATATGAGATGCCCACATTGTAAATTAGATTTAGTTAAGCAATCTAATGCTATTGAAGTTCCGTCAGAAAAAGGTAAGACAAAAATAGGATTAGATGTAAGTTCGTGTCCTAAATGTGGATTTGTTGGTGATATAGACATTCAATAAAGGAGATTAATATAATATGAGTATTTTAACAGAACTGGGTTTATTAATTGAAGCACCAAAAGATGATGAAGTTGATACTGATGAAATTCTTGATGTACCTGAAGAGCCAGCTGAAGATATTGAAGTTCCTGAAGAAGAACCAGCTGATAAACATGAAGAAGAGGCTAATGTTGGTGAAGTTGGCGATTTATTAAAACATATAGAATCTTTACAGAACATTGTGCAAGATATAGATTCTAGAGTTGATATACAAAGTGAAGACGATCCTGCGTTTAGAGCGGAAATATCAATTCGTAAGGCTATTGGTGCATTACAGGATTTGTCAGATAAACTTTATAAGAAAACAAAGTAAGGAGATACAACCATGTCTTTTCTGAATGTATTAAAAGAAAAACTTCAAGCTCAACAGATTTGGGATGAGTTAAAAGGCAAGTATGAAATGCATTTTAATGTGAATGGAGTTGATTATGCGTTTATAGCTACTTCTGTTGGTGGCGATGTTAATGATGATACTATATGGTACTTAGAATTTGAAAACACACAAAGTCATAGATTAAGTAACGGTGATAATGATAAGAACGTTATTAAAGCTATGGTAGAAGCAGTTAAGACATGGGTAGAAGAAACAGGACCTTATTCATTCTTTACGCACGGTTCTACTATTGAATCTATGAAAGCTGTTATTGAAGGTATTAAAAAGGCTGTTAAAAAATATAATGTTACTGATGATACTGCTGATAAGAAAGACGAACAAGGTAATGTTATTGAAGGTAATCCAATAGGTAAAGTATCATGGAATAAAATGGCGGATGTTGAAGTAACACCATCAGAAGAAAAAGCAGATACTAAAAGTATTGAATTTGAAAAAACATTTGAAGAACCTAAAGATCTTAAAACAACTAAAGATTTTACAAAAGGAACTTCTAAAACTGATAAATTAGATAAAGGCGATAAATCTTATGAGCTAAAGACCGAATCTGTTGAAGTTGGTAAAACCGTTACAATACCTAAAGATCTTACAACGGATCCAATTAATAAACAAGGTAAGTCTGGTAAAGTTATTAAAGTTACTGATGATGTTGTAGAAGTTAAATTTGATGATAATAAAGTTGGTAAATATAAATCTGAAATATTTGAAAGTACTGGATCGTGGCAAGACTTTAAAAATAAAAGAATAAATTCATAAGGAAACTAACATGTCTTATAAACAATACTTAAAAAATTTAAAAGAAGCATCTGAACAAATTAATAATCCAGATTATAAGTTTTATGTAGTGGCAAATGGTGTAATACATTCTGGTTGGGAATATATTGAAGATGCTAAAGATGATATAAAAGAGTTAGAAGAAAATGGACTTAAGGCCAGAGTATATCAGCGATTTGGTTTAAAAAAGCTAGGATTAAGTCCTGATAATAATAGTGATTGGGGTAATGCTTATAAGACAAATAAAGTTGAACAAAATGAAGGTATATTTGATGATAATGATTTTAATGATAGAGAAGAACCAGAAAATGTTGAAACAATTAAATATGAAAAAATTGAACCTATTACAGACGAAGAGGGAAGTACAGTTCATTGGTTTCATGATGAAGAAGTAGAGTTTACTGATAATATAGAACAAACAATTCAAAGTATTATTGATAATGGATACGAGGATTTTTTATATAGTGAATTAGGATCTGAAGAAGGAATAATGAGTCCTGATGAAAAGATAGTCTATTGGGGTAGTGATATTCAAGATTATTTAAGAAAACATAAAGTAAATGAGAATGAGAATGTAACGAAAATAGTAGATCCTGAAACTGTTAATCCTCAAGAAATTAATAAGTTAATAAAGGCACCTTATGTTAATGCTATGTTATCTACATTAGGTGGAAAGGATAGAGCTTCATTATTAATTAAGTTTTCATTAGATCCAAAAGAAAAATGGGCAAATAATATACTACAAAATTCTAGATGGGGTATGTTTCATTTAAATAATAATGGTAGTCTAGAACTATCTCACGGAAAAATTAAATTTAGAAAAACAAAAGTTACAAGTTTAGAAGATGCAATTAACAAAATTAATGCAGCTATAGAAAATCAATCTACAACGGAATCATGGCAAGAATTTAAAAATAAGAAACTAAATGAATGGGAAGACGATGAAATAGACGACGAATTAAATACTTTGTTAGGAAAAGTTTCAGACGAAGATATAGCTAATGCTCCTTCTGATGATAACGAACCTGAAGAAGTTGAAGAAGACAAAACAACTATTACTATTAATGAAATTCTAAATAAATTACAATTACTTGCTAGAAAGAAACCAATTGAATATAATAACATGATGACTGATTGGAGAGATTCGGTTCCACATACCGGAAAAGAAGATGTTTTTCTTAAAAGTGATAAATTTCAAGGTTGGCTAAGAGATAGTGGCGAAGCTGATGCTTTTATGAAAGATTTGGCCAATAGATGCTCTGGTTTGAAGTTATAACTAAAAAATCAATTACATACCAATATCTTGACAATTCTATGATTTGAATGTATATTATAGAAGAAAGGGATAATTATGGTCAATTTTAAAGAATACATTAAAAAACTTGAAACAAATCAATTAGTTGAAACTAGTTTGTCTAGAGTATGGTCTTATATGGAAAAGTATGAGACTGGAATTATAACTGCTTTTAGATATGCTGAAGATTGTGGAAATGGAAAGAAATATAGTAGACACGAAAACAAACAACGTAATAGATCTTTATTGGCTAAGTTAAGAAATATGGGTTATGGAGTAACAGCTGTTCAAGGAACATGGATAAACAATGCTGGGCTAAAAAGTGCTGAAACATCTTACTTTGTTGTAGATATAGAAAATATTGGAAAACTTAAAAATAATCTTATTGAGTTAGGTACAGAGTTTGATCAAGATGCAATTTTATGGATTCCTAAAGGTGGAAAGAATGCAGAAATGATTGCTACTAATCAATGTGAAAATGGATTTCCTGGACCTAATAAAGTTAAGATTTTTAGTGGAGTATACTTTGGAGATAAAGGAACCGTGTTTACTAGAGTTGGGGATAGACCATTTATATTTAAGGAAGATTTTATAGTTAAAGATATAACAATTCCTCCTCATGGTTTTATGGGAGTATTAGGTTGTAATACTTTTTCAAAAATGAAATGGCAGAATATATCAGTAGATAAGGATTAATATATGAGTGAATTTAAAGAATATATTAAACAACATGAGTTAAATCCACTTGTTGAATCAGGATTATCACGAATATATGATATGATGAAACTGCATGATTGCGGTATTATTACAGCTTTTAGAAGTTATGCAGATTGTGGTAAAGGTGCAAAATATTCAATAGCAGATAATAGAAAAAGAAATAAGTCGTTGTTAGCTAAACTTCAGGATAAAAGATACGGAGTTACTAATGTTCAAGGTGCATGGATTGAGAATATGGGAACAGATTTTGAAAAGTCTGGTGCAGAAACATCTTTTTTTGTAGTTGATTTAAATGATAATGGAACTTTAGAAAAGGATTTACAATCTTTAGGAGAAGAATTTGAACAAGAAGCTATCTTATGGATTCCTAAAGGTGGTGAGTCTGCAACTTTTATTGGAACTAATCGTTGTCCTAATACAAGAATTAAATACGGTGAAAAACAAGTTGTAGGTAAAAGATTTTTAGGTAAGAAAAGTGAATTCTTTACATCTATTTCTAATAGACCATTTGTATTTGAAAATATTAAAGATATACATGAACTTGTATTACCTGAAGGATTTTTTAGTCGTTGGGTCTGTAATTCATGTGCTAAAAAGAAATGGCAGGATATGAAAGTAGAGGAAAATTAATTATGGACTATAAAAATTTTATAGATTGTAAAAATTTATATCAATTAGATTATTATGGAGAAACTATAAGAGTTTTTAAAGGGCTAAAGCTTTATGAACAAGGATGTCCAAATTTAAGTGTTATAAGTGAATCTTCATTAAGTCATATATTAGATTTAATGCAAAAACAGACATTTGCTATAATTTCCGCGCATTTAGCAATGTTTGATCGTAAAGAAAACATTTTAAGAAATAGAAAATTAAGAGCTATATTTAATAATGCTAAAATGGGAGTTCATTCATTAATAGGGCATTGGAGAGAATGTCAGTTAAAAGGTACAGATAACAATCCAATTAAATATCAAGATTGTCCTGAAAATAAATTAGTTGATGTGATTGAAAGAAGTTATTTAGTTATTAAACCAAATAATATGATTTATGATGATTTTGAAAATCTTATTCGTGACGCTATGACTATCGACGGAGAAGTACAAAACGGAGTAATTATTAAAAATGCAAAAGGCGATTATGTTGTAATGGATAAACAAGGAGTTAAATTTAAAATTGGAAATAATATTAAACTTAATAAAATAGCTCAAGCATATTCACAACACATTAAAAAACAAAATGTTCCTTTTATGTTTGAAGGTTTAGAAGTACCAAATGGGTCTATAATGTCATATCAAATATGGAACAATAAAGAACAAAATTTTAGATATGATAAGGTGGATTAAATTATGAGTTTTAAACAATATATAAAGAATAAAAATGAGCAACTAATAATAGAGTCTGGGTTTTCTAGATTGGCTCAAATTATTACCGGATTAGTACCAAGTGTTAAAACTTTTGCTTTTGTAACATGGGAAAATCCAATGAATCAAGAATTAAACAAAAAAGAAAACGAAGATAGAAATAATCGGTTAAAAAGTCAATTAAGAAGTGGAGCATATGGTTTTATTCAAATACATGGTAAATATGATTATTTAGAAAATCCATATTTTATTTTAAATATAACTGAAAAAAATGCTATTGAATTAGGCAAAGAAGGAAAACAAGAATCTGTTATCTTTGGCTTTGGAGAAGTTAAAGATAAATTTAATATTACTTTTAAAATGATATATTGTTTTACCGATCAAATACTTGTTAGGAGAGTGCGGCGAACTCGTGAAGAAAACAATTATTATTCAGAATATAAAGGTGGAAAATTTCAAATACCATTTTTTGATGATCACTTTAAAACAGCTAAGTTTGATAAAGGTAAAATAGTTAAAGATTCATATAATATATTTTATCAAAAAGACTTTCCAGAAGAAATTATTAATGAAGTAGAAAAGCGTGTATCAGATAGATATGATGAAAAATTGATTGGAAAACATCACTGGCTTATGCGCGGTATATCTTTTGAAATGCTTAAAGAATATCTACAAAACAAATCTTGACAATATTTTTGGAAGATATTATATTTGTAATACACATCATACAGAAAGGATGTTTAAATGTATTCAGTCTATTCACTTAGAAAGAATGGTTATCGTGTATGGGTTCAGCACATTCGACCTGTTATAACAATTCAAGATGATAATAATAATTTTCGGGATGAAGTACTTTCTCGTGGTGGAGAAACTAAGGTTGAAGTTAGAGTTAGGGATACAGACGCTTTGATTGGTGTAGGTACAGCTCGTTGTAGTTTAAAAGATAATTATAATAAGAAATTGGGCGTTCAAATTGCTTTAGGTAGAGCATTATGTGGTAAACTAAGTTAAAAAGGAGTTATTTGATGTCTTTATCATATGATGAAATGAAGTTGAAGTTAATTCAGGCGTGTGATTCTTATTATAATAAATCATTTTCTTTTATAACAGATAAAGAATTTGATGACCTTAAAGATGCGTTTAAAGAACAATATCCAGATGATCCGTTTTTAAAAACCATTGGTGCTCCTGTTCCTGAAGCTTCTGATTGGTCTAAAGTAAAACATAGTATTCCTATGTGTTCGTGTAATAAGGTTAAAACTGTTGATGAATTTATAGATTGGTGTGCTTCTAATCGTTTTGATGCAGATACAGCTTTAATTACATCAGAAAAGTTAGATGGAATGTCTTTATCAATAGATTATATTAATGGTAAATTAGTTAATGGTATTACTCGTGGAGATGGTTTTATTGGTGAAGCAATTACACAAAATGTAATTAAAATGCAAAATGTTAAAGTTAATCTTGATAATAAGTATACTGGGAGTCTGCGTGGTGAAGTTCTATTAAATAAAAATGATTTTAAGGCTGTTAATTTAATATGTGAAGCTCGTGGTGAAAAAGGATTTCAGAACATACGTAATGGAGCTTCTGGTATAGCTAAAAGATATGACTCTAAGTATTCAGAATATCTATATGTAAGATATTATTATGCTTCTGGTGATTTTAAAACCAAATCAGAAATGTATCAATTTATTGAATCATTAGGTTTAAAAACATGTAAACATTTTTCTGGAAACTTTGAAACATCTAAAATAGTTTATAATGAATACGAACAATCTATTAGAGCAGGATTGGATCATGCCATTGATGGATTAGTTATAGAACCAGATAATATTGAAACGCTTAATGATTTAGGTATGCTTAATGAGAATTTGAGAGGTCAAATTGCTTGGAAGTTTACTAGTGAAACAGCAATGACTAAGATTAAGGATATTGTCTGGCAGTTGGGTAACAGTTCGCGTATCACTCCTGTTGCAATTTTAGAGACAGTAGAATTAAATGGAGTTAATATTAGTCGTGCAACAATGCATAATTTAGATATATTTGAAAAGTTAAAGCCGTATAAAGGGGCTACTTGTTTAATATCAAGACGTGGTGATGTAATTCCTTTTATTGAAAAAGTTTATCCTTAACATTTTAATAAGGAGTTTTGATGCATTATAGAACTGTTAAAAGTATAGTTGAGAATGAGATAGATATGGCTTCTGAGTTTACATTATGTGGTATTATTATAGATGAGGATAGTTTTGAGGGGTTTTTAGAAAATGTTAAAGCTGAAATATTAGAAGAAATTCATGAGAAGTATGCATTTATTTCAACTAATAATATTTTATGTCATCCAGATGGTTTTGTATTGTTTGGTAGATTTATAAATGATTTGGATGAAAATAAAACTATTGCGCAGTCTAAGTCTGAAATGATGGATGATTTTTTAAAGTACGGATTATTTAATAACAACTTACAAGTTGTGAGTAAAGGAGTTGTTTTTTTATCAGGTATATTAGTGGATAATGATGATATTGAAGATGCAGAAGTAACTGAACAAAATGAATCACAAGTTAAAGGTATTGAAGAAGCAATTAAAAAAGAAAGAAGTGAATTATGAAGATTAGAAATGGATTTGTAAGTAACAGTTCTTCAAGTTCATTTATTGTTTATTTTGAAAAGCTTCCTGAAAATGTAGATGAACTTAAAAAAATGTTGTTTGGCGATAGAAAAGAATATCATTCACCATATAGCGAAGGTTTTTGGTCAACAGATCAAATAGCTGAAATTGTATGGAATGATATGCAAGAAAATAAAAATGCTACTGTTAAAGAAATTGTAGAAGATATTAAATCAGGTCATCCAGTAAATGATCCTATAGTTGAATCTATTATAGGTCAATATAATAAAATGCCGGATTACTTTAGTTATAAAAAACCAGGAACAGATGAAAAGACACCTTGGAATGAAAGATATGATAATGATACTTATGAAAAAGCATTAGATGAATATTTAAAACCTTATATAAACATGATTGATAAAGCTGCAGTTAAAGAAAAAAGAGCATTTAGATTTGAATATAGTGATAATGATGGCGAATTATATTCTGCAATGGAACACGGTAATTTGTTTGATAAAGTTAAACATCAAAAAATTTCACATCATTGAAAGAAAAAAGTAATGATTAAAAAGTATCGCTCACCAGAATATAACTATAACTTTAATACGGAAACAGGCTTCTTTGTTAGATGGGGTAAAACATTAGAAGAAGATCCTCGTTTTTCCCCGTTCGGTCCTGAAATATTAGATCTAGAAATTAGTATTAATGGGTGTCCAAACAAATGCCCAATGTGTTATAAAGATAATACTAATAAACTTCCTACTAATATGTCATTTGAAACATTTAAATTAATATTAGATAAAATGCCTGATACATTAACTCAAATAGCTTTTGGAATTACTGGTATTCAAACAAATCCAGATTTTATTAAAATGTTAAAATATACTAAAGAAAAAGGAATTATACCTAATTTTACATTGTCAGGAATCGATTTAACAGATGAAATAGCTAAAGAAGTAGTTAATTATATTGGAGCTTGTGCTGTGTCAGCTTATGAAAGTAATAAAAATATATGTTATAATACAGTTAAGAAATTTACGGATTTGGGTATTAAACAAACAAACATTCATTTATTCACATCAAAAGAATCTAAAGATTTTGTATACGAAGTATTAAATGATACATTAATAGATGAAAGATTAAAAAATCTTAATGCTGTTGTTTTGTTAAAATGTAAACCTAAGGGTAGAGCTGCTAATAATTTTCATGTATTAACTACAAATGAATATAATGATTTGGTTAATTTTTGTTTGAAAAATAATATTAGATATGGATTTGATTCTTGCTCAACCCCAGATTTTGAAAATGCTATTGCGATTAATAAAGAGATGTCATTAAAACAGAAGTCTGATTTATTAATGATGTCAGAAAGTTGTGAGAGTTTTGGGTTGTTTTCATCGTATATAGATGTTTATGGAAATTATTATCCGTGTAGTTTTGCTACAGGTGAAGGTGAATGGATAGAAGGATTGTCTGTTATAAATTGTAATAACTTTTTAAAAGATATATGGTTTAATGAAAAAGTTAATAAATATAGAAATATATCATTAAATACTTGTTATAAAAGCGGTTGTAGAAAATGTTTAATATTTGATATTAATCCTAAAGATTATGAAATTTAAGGAACAATATGAAATCGTCTGAGTTATTTGATAAAGCTTCAAAGATTATTCAAATGAAGATAGATTCAATTACTCTTAGTAATCAGGCTATAGTTGATGCTCAAACATTAAAACAAGAAGTTGAAAGTAATAAAAATTATTATTTAGAATTCATGGAAGCTAAAGATCTTAATGAAGTTTTAACTGGGCTTAATCACGTTATACCAAAGGGGTCATTATGAAGATTAGAAAAGGATTTGTAAGTAATAGTTCTAGTTCCAGTTTTATTATAATGCAGAAAAGAATGGATTTATCACAAACTGAATTAGATAAACGTAATAAAAAAATATTATTGGATTATGGTATAGATAAAAGTGATATTAAAGATACTTTAAAAGAATATGAAAAAAATCAACTTATACTAATTTATACTTCAGTAGATCAAAATGCTTTTTCAGGTGAAGGAGAGTCTCCTGATTCAATTATATATAAGTTAATGGAAAAATTAAACATTAAGGATATTACAATAAAAATAGAAGATTAGGAGAAAATATGAAAATTAGAAAAGGATTTGTTAGTAATTCAAGTAGTTCATCTTATATTATTACATTAGATAAGAATAAAGCAGATTTTTTAGCAGATATGGTTACAGCTTATGAATATGGAGCATTTAATGTAAACTATATTGTTGAAAATATAAAAAAGACAATTAAGGAATGCGAAGAACCAGATCAAGTAAGTATTTCTTTTATGGCAGAACATATGCAAAATCGTATTAATGATTTAAAGTTATTGTTAGAAAAAATATACGATTTAACTAAAATTGAAGACGAAGATAAGAATAGTAGATATTATGTGTGTAATACTTCGGTTATAGAATTGTTATTAAACGAATATTATAATGTGAAAATTGAAGAATTAACTAAGATTATTAATGTTTCTGGTTGGACCCCTATGCATAATAGTTATAATGATATGCCAGAAATATTGAAGGATATTATTATTTGGTATACATTTGAAGATCCTAAGGTTATTTTAAAAACTAAACAAATAGAAGAATAAGGAGAAAATATGAAAATTAGAAATGGGTTTGTAAGTAATAGTAGTTCTAGTTCTTTTATTGTTGCTGTAAAAAAGAATACTAAAGTAAAATTTACTGGTGAAATTGATTTAAAATCGTTAGCAGACTATGTTTGTGAAGATGAAGACGATTTAATAAAAGCACTTGCAGAGATAGATAATGATGATAAAAAGTTGTTTACTAAATGTTTGAAATTGATTGAAGAAGGTAATACAATTTTATTTGGTTCATTTGATGATCAATCCGGTGATACTATAGAAGGAGCTATATGTGAGTGTGGTATAGATAGAAAAAATAATCCACATGTAACAGTTATTGAAAACGAAGCAGGATACTAAGGAGGAAGTATGAAAGTTCGTTTAGGATTTGTAAGTAATAGCAGCTCCAGTTCGTTTGTATTAGTTGCAGATAAAAAGGATTTTGATGAAGCAATAGTAAAATTACATCCATCAATACAACATGTAATTGGTAGAACTAAAACTGTAAATTTTAATGGTAAAGATATTATATGCATTTTAGATCATGAATCAACAGAAGATGTTTGTTTTCAGGATATTTTTGAAGATTATGAAAGTCATAAATTTATAAATCATGAAGGAAAAGAAGTTGTATTAACTGAAGAAGAAATGGACGATTGGGATACTATTGAAGGTATAGTATATATGCGTGAAAGCGCTTTGAGAATTTTAAGTGATAAAATTAAAAAAATGAAAAAAGATTGTGTTTTTGAAAGTCTTTCTTGTTAATTGAGAATATTATGAAGATCAGAAAAGGATTTGTAAGTAATAGTTCAACTAGTTCATTTTTAATATATGGAATTGCAATTGATAGTGAAGATAGAGATGTTATACTTATAAATGAAATTAAAAAACTGAAAACAATTGAAGAATTTAAATCAGTTTATAAGTATACAGATGAAGAAATATACAATATAATTCACCAAGAAAATCAAACTGTTGATCAAATTATTGAAAAACTTACTGAAGAATATGAAGATGATTGGGAAGATCTAAAATCTGATAGTAGTGATTTATTTTTTGGTACTTCTGATGTAGGTTATTATATTGGAAAATCACCACAGAGTGCGCCAAATGATATAACTTTTGCTGATTGGAAAAAACAAATTGAAGAAGAAACCAGTGAACTTTTAGGTAAAAAAGTTAAATGTAGTTGGATTGAAGAGGCATGGTCTGATGGATAATAAAAAAATCAAACAAGTATTAGTTGATGGTAGAGGTTTTATTTATGCTGAAGGTGATATATCTTCTGGTATATCTCCTTGTAAGTTAGAGTGGTTTGAAGTTAATGGCGAAATGGCTATTGTTAAATGGATAAAAGCTACTTATCCTGATGGAACTGTAAAAGAATTTAATGGAAAATATATAATTGAAGTTGAATACTATCCATTGAAAGCGAAGGAGTAATAGATGAATAAGGAATATTTCACTCCACCATTGAATTGCCCTGTATGTAATTGTGAAACTAAACGAGATGGAGTTTATTTAATTTGTCCTAATCCTGAATGTTCTGGTGGAAAAATCGGGGATTTGATTAAATGGATTAAAAAGCTTGATTTAAAAGGCGTTGCAGAAGCTACCTTAGAAAAACTATATAACGCTGAATTAGTGGCAACCCCAGCAGACCTTTATAAATTAAAACCAGAATTAATTGAAAACTTAGAAGGTTTTGGTTCCAGTTCAGCTAATAAGATTGTTGAAACATTAAATGAAAAGAAAGATATATCGTTTGGTGAGTTTATAGGTGGATTGAATATACCTAATGTTAGTCAAAAAACAGCCGAATTGTTAGAACGTAATGGATATGATACCATAAATAAACTATTAGAATCAAAGTCTATTGATTTATCTAATATTAAAGGTATTGGTGAAACTACGGCAAATGATATAATTAATGGCATTTCAAAGAAGAAAGATGTTATATTACAATTATTGAATGTTGGTATTAAGATAAAGGAGAAAGTTAAAATGACAAAGTCACATCCATTGACAGGGAAAAAGGTAGTTTTTACTGGTGCTTTGAATATTAAAAGAAACGAAGCACAGAAAATGGTAATGGAAGTTGGTGGAGAGTGCCCGTCGTCTTTAAGTAAGGATACTGATTTTCTTGTTATGGCAGATCCAAATTCTGGTTCTTCTAAGGCTGTTAAGGCACAATCATATGGAACAAAAGTTCTTAGTGAAGATCAATTTATGGAATTGTTTGAATGAATAGATTAGAATCCGTAGATCAAATACCAAATTTAGGTATTGTTGTTATCTTAGTACAAGTTGAGTCTAGAACTCCTTGTAAAAAATTTTTAAATGAAATGAACGCTTGTATTAGTGAATTATTAAAAGATGTTAATGCGACTTATTATACTTTAGAATTAACTAATGTCATAAAAGAATCATTAGGAGTACATTATATACCAACAGTTATAGTTTATAAGGATGGAAAAGAAACTAAAAGGTTTAATGGTCATTATTGGAGTAAATTTCAAATTGCTGGATATATTCGGGAAGGATTATGAAAAAAAAGAAGGATATAAAGAAAGATATAGAAAAGGATATAGATAGTTCTGAAATATTTTCAACTGTTAAAGAAATGTTTAGTTCTATAACAGAAAGATTAAAAAATAGACCTTGGTATCAAAAGATCTGGGATTATATTTATTATAGAATTATTGTTAAGATATGGGATATAATTAATCCTGTATATAATTGGCGTAGGTTAAGATTTTTATGGCAAAGAATTACAAGAGGATTTGATGATTCTGATACTTGGAGTTTAGATGATACTATAGCTAAGTTTATTTTACCTAGACTTAAAAGATTTCGTGAACTTGAATTAAAAGGATTTCCTGGTAATATATCTAAATTAACATGGGAAGAAGAAAGTAAGTTAAGTAAAGAAGCATCTGAAGCACATTGGGAACAAATGGAGAAGGATTGGAACGAAATAATAGATAAAATGATTTTAGCATTTGAAACTATAGTAAAAGATGATTGGAAAGATATTAATGATATGCAGAACCAAGAAAAAATTATAAATGAAGGATTGAGTTTATTTGCTCAATACCTTAGAGGATTATGGTGGTAAAATGGATAGTAAATTAAATAATAGAATATACGAAGCTTTTCCTGAATTTTTTAAACATAAAGATAATATTCAAGTTAGTTTAATGGGTTGGGGTTGTGAATGTTCTGACGGCTGGTTTGATATTATATGGGAATTATTAACTAGTATTTATTTAACTATAGATGATAAAGACGAGTTTGAACTATTACAGATTAAAGAAAAATATGGGACCTTAAGAGTGTATTTTGATTTTGAATCTAATGAAATAAAATATAATTTACCTTATAAATTTAATCAAATAACAAAGTATAAGGTGCAAAGAGTATTTGATTATGTTAGACATTTATTAGGAATATATACAAAATATGAAATAATTAATCATAATGTAGATACTGCTGAAATATTAAGCGCACATACATGTGAAGTATGTGGTGATGATGGTGAAACAAGATGGGATTTAGGTTGGATAAAGACTTTATGTGACACGCATTATAAAGAAGAGTTAGCCCGAACAGGTCGGGGATAGTTGTAATCTTTAACAAGAGGAGGTCATAATGACCCGGAAGTTGACGCCTAAGCAACAGGCAAAGAGAGATGTACGTATTCGTAAGATGTATAGCACTGGTCATTTCAGTGTTCGTTCACTTGCGAATAGGATTGGTCTTTCAAAGACTCGGATCCATGAAATCGTTGCTTATTGATTAATGGATTTATGACTGAAAGTAGGGCCCTGAAAAGGGTCCTACTTTTTAGAAAGGATTAATATTGTGAGCTTAAAAAAGATTAAACAAGAAGTATCATTATCAGTTAGAGAAATTGCTGATGCTTTAGGCGCAAACAAAATTGTTCCTAATGTTATTAAACACAAATCCAAAAGTAAATTAAATTTTTATCCTTTTAATCATAAAGATTGTATACTGATAAAAGACAATAAAGCAATTTTATCGTGTGATAGTCATTTATGCGGTTATGTAGCATTACCAGTTGATCAAGTTCCTGTTGAATGGTATGGTGAGTATAATGCAGATGCTTTACAATATTTAAATATTCATGGTGGAATAACTTTCTGTGAAGTCTATAGTAATGATATTGGTTATAAATATTTTGAAAGTAAAGCTGTTGAAGAAATTAATGGAATTCAAGAAACTGATTTTATGAAACGAATGGATTTAAGAAAAGAAATTATTCAAAAATATAATAAAGAAATTGTTAAGTTAAATGATTCATATATAGTTTTTGGATTTGACTGTAATCATTATAGAGATGAAAATAATGCGGAATTAAAAGATATTAATTATGTTATGCTATTAACGCAAGATATGGAAGATCAATTACTTACTTATTCTAAATCAATTGATATATGGCGACAAGCTAATAAAGAAGAAAAAATAAAATTAATGGATGTTATTAGAGAAAGATCTATTGTTAAAGAAGAACTTGGTTTTGGTGCAATGATTGGAATATTAGGCGGCGCTAAGGAATTTAAAAACGAAAATGAATAAAAAAGAAACTAAAGAAGAATTTATTAAAATACTGTTTAAACCTTTAGTCGAACTAACCCAAATTCCAAATAAAAAATTGGCTTATAAGATCAATTATATTATTAGAAAATTAATTGACGGAACTCTTGATTTTGTTAATGCAATGAATTATATTGATAATAATATGAAAAGTGCCAAAGAAAAGCCAGATGTAGTTATTTGGGGTAAAGTCGCGCAAATAGTTAAAAATTACTTTAATACTATTAATGCAAGGAAGGTTAAATGAATAACGTATTTGTAGACGTTGATACTTTAGTTGATTTTTTTGAAGGTGGAGCATTACCTGTACCAAATGCAAATTCAATTAAACCGGCTTTAGCAAAGATAACTAAACTTGCTAAAGACGATAAAATTCAAGTAATAAAGTTTAATGATGAACACGATGGCAGTGAACCGGAAATGAATTGTAATGGTGGTACTTTTCCATTACATTGTATTAAAGATTCTAGTGGCGCAGCTGGTATCATTGAAACAGCTAATAAAAGAGCAATTATATTTCCTAAGCAGACATATGATGTATTTGATTCAAAATTAGGTAATAAAAAAGTCGCTTCTTGGTTAATGGAAAATCGCGTAACTGATGCTTATGTTTATGGTATAGTTGGAAATATTTGTGTAGAATCAGCTGTTATGGGGCTTATTAAGTTAGGTATAAATGTTAATGTGTTTGAAAATGCTGTTGTTTGGATGGATTTAGAAAACGGAATTTTATGTAAAGGAATAGATAATCAATATGAATCTATGAAACGTATGAAAAAAGCAGGAGCCCATTTTGCTATAGCTAGACTTTAAAAAGGAATATAAATGAAAAATTGTGAATTGGTTATAGAAACTATTCAGAATGAGTTAAAGTCTTATATTCAAAGTCATGATTTAAAGAGTTTAGTTTTAGGGGTGTCTGGTGGTATTGATTCTACATTATGTGCTGCTTTAGCTAGACCAGTATGTGATAGTTTAAATATTCCTCTTATCGGTCGAAGTATTCCTATTATTTCAAATAAACAGAACGAAATTGATAGAGCTAAGGCTATTGGTAATTTATATTGTCATAATTTTAAAGAAGTAAGTTTTAATGCAACATTTACAGGATTACAAAATTATATATTAGAGGTTGAAGGCATACATGATAAAATATCTGATGGCAATATTAAAGCTAGACTTCGTATGATATATCTTTATAACATTGCAGGATTAAATAAAGGTATGGTTCTTAGTACAGATAATTATACAGAATATATGCTTGGTTATTGGACCATATGCGGCGATGTTGGGGATTATGAACTGATTAAGGCTTTATGGAAAACTGATGTATATGATTTAGCAAGACATATAATGAATAATTCATTAATACAAACTAAAGATTCGTGGAAATCAGAAGCTTTAAATGCTTGTATTCATGCTACACCAACAGCAGGATTAGGAGTTACTAATAGTGATTTAGATGAACTTGGTGCTGATTCATATGAAGAAGTAGATAAGATATTGAAAACTTGGCTAACAACAGATGCAGATTGTTTTTGTTGGGATGATTATTTATATTGGGATGGTAGACCTGAAAAATATGAAGATTTTGTAACTTATCGTCAAACATTTAAAGATCATCCTGTTGTTCAAAGGTATATTAAATCAATGTTTAAAAGAGAAATTCCTATAAGTAATTCTAGAGCTATATCTCGTTTAAGTAACATTTGGGTATAAAACGACTCATACATTAAAAATATGGCCAGAAATGTTTAAAGATGTAGTTTCTGGTATTAAAACATTTGAATATCGTAAGAATGATAGAGATTATAAAGTTAATGATATATTAGAATTGTGTGAATGGGATCCTGCAACTAATGATTTTACTGATGATAGATTTTATGTTGTTGTTACTTATATTATTAAAGGTGGAAGTTTTGGTATTCCAGAAGATTATTGTATTATGAGTATTGTACCTGAAGATGAGGATTTGGAATAATAAATGAGAATAGGTGTATTTGGTGGGTCTTTTGATCCGCCGCATAAAACTCACTTAAATATTGTACAAGATGTATTACTTCAAGATTTAGTAGATCAAGTTATCGTTATACCTTCATATATTAGAGAAGATAAAACTAATGTTATAGGACCGGAACATAGATTAAATATGTGTAAGTTATGTTTTGGTCATATTAAAAATGTAATAGTTTCGTCTTTAGAAATTGATAACAAGTTAAATGGTAAATCACTTTCAACTTTTGAGTTTATATTAAAAGATGAAAGAATTAATAGTTTTGTTGAAAGCCGGGATAAAAACCAGTATTATAATATTGTTGGTGCAGATTGTATAAAGAACATTAAGACTTGGTGGAATTGGGAAAAGTTAATTGAAACTATTCCTTTTATAGTTTATCAAAGACCAACTTATTCTTTTTTAAATGAAGAAGAAATTGAAATAGCTAATATGTTTAAAACTTCACATCATCAAACGGTTCAAAGTAATATTATATATGATCATATAAGTTCAACAACTATTAGGTATAATATAATTCATAAACCAGAATATGCTAAAAATATGGTAATAGATAATGTGTGGAACTATATTATTAAACATCAACTTTATGGAGCTAAGTTGTGAACATTTTTGTATTAGAAGATGATGAGCAAAGGAAAACGGCTTTTAAAAGAAAGTTTATTGGTCATAATATTACTATAATTGATAATATTAAAGAAGCTATTAATATATTATCAACTAATATAGCATTTGATATGATATTTTTAGATCATGATTTAGGCGGTGAAGTATATGTTAATTCAGAAAATGAAAATACAGGTTATCAGTTAGCTAAGTGGATAAGTCAACAGAAAAAAATATTAAAAGAATCTATAATAATAGTTCATTCTTTAAATCAAGTAGGTGCGCAAAATATTAAAGCTGTATTACCTAATGCTTGGTTACAGCCGTTTGCTTGGAAAGAATAAAGAAAGGATAAGCAATGATTTGGTGGGCTTTAATAATTCCTCTTGTAGCCGTAATATCTCTTTTAACAAGTAAAAAAATAGTCTTATGGGAATATTTAATACTATTTGGTATACCTAGTGTTGCTATAGTTATAACCTATTTTATATCATTAAGTGCTAGACAAATTGATACGGAATATTGGAACGGTTATGTAAACTCTGCTATTTATTATCAATCATGGCAAACATGGGATCGGGAAACTTGTTATAAGAATGTTAATTGTCATGAAGTTTGTACTGGGTCTGATGAAAATAAGATATGTTCTGAACATTGTGATAGAGTTGCATATGATTGCTCTCATTGTGATAATTATCCTGAAGAATGGGAAGCTTCAGATAATTTAGGTAATGAATGGAGAATTACGTCAGCTACATACGAAACTTGGGCTAATATGTGGCATAATAAGGTTTTTGTAGAATTAAATAGACATATTGAGTTTAATACTGGCCTTTTTGGTGGTTGTGGTAAAGATGGTGATGCATATCGTGTAACTTATAATAATGATACTAATAAAATTATACCTGTTGTTATAGGTAAGCATTATATTAATAAAGTTCAAACAACATATAAAGAATTAGATACATCTATTATAAATGAATATGAATTGTTTAATTATCCAATATATGATAGATTTAATTATAATCCTGTATTAGGTATTAATGATTTTAAGGTTTCAAAAAGATTGGCTAATTGGAACGCTATACTTGGTAAAAGCAAACAAGTTCATATGTTGCTTTTAGTATTTCATAATAAGACTATTGAGGCTGCTGAATATCAAGAAAAGTATTGGAGGGGTGGAAATAAGAATGAATTTATATTAACTGTAGGTGTTAATAAAGTATGCGAATGGGATTCTACTCTGCCAGGAATAAGTTGCGGTGATATTATACAATGGGCCAAAGTTATATCATTTACAGATCAACGTGGGCTTAAAAGTAAAATTGAAAGTATTGTTTCTAATATGAAAAACAATATTGATTATAAAGCTATAGTTGATACAATGGCTATTAATGTGTCTAAAAGCTTTATACGTAAGGATTGGGATTATTATGATAGTATAAGTGTTCAGCCTTCTAAAACAGCCATTATTATAACTTATATCATTACATTTATATTTACTGGTGGAATTGTTTTGTTTGTTTTATTTAATGATATAAACAGAACTGATTTTAAAGAGGAAGAAGAATGGAAATACAAACAACTGAAACTTTAATTAAAACTAAGTGGTTGCATTTAAAAGCAACGGAATTTTTAGATAAAGAAGGTAAATCTAACTTTTGGGTATGGGTTCAAAGGCCTAATAAACAAAAAGCTATCATGATCATACCTAAGATTGTTGATAAGGTATTAGGTGATAAGTTAGTTTTAATTAAAGAAAAACGAATTCCAATAGGCTTTTATGATAGAAATTATTATGAATGGGGTTTCCCGGCTGGCTTAGTTAATGATAAAGAAGATATAATTGATGCTGCTAAACGTGAACTTAAAGAAGAAGTTGGATTAACCTTAAATAAAGTAATTAAAATTAGCCCGTTTGTGTATAATTCAGCCGGTTTGACAGATGAATCAATATCTATGGTATTTTGCGAAGCTATTGGTGAAATAACTAATAAAAACAATGAATCTACAGAAGATATTGAACCAGTGATATTATCTAAGCCTGAAATCAGTAAATTATTAAATGATTCAACACAAAAATTTGCAGCTAAGGCTTGGATAATATTAAATAACTTTGTAGAAACTATTTAAACGAAAGGAAATAGATATGGATAATAAGTATAGTTATGGATCCGTTGAATATAAACTAAACGAAGCTAAAGAAAATATAGACAAGATATTACAAGATATAGTTGAAACTAAGGCTAAATTAGCTGCTGATATTGGTCCGGCTAAACCAATTACCCCCAGTAATTGTATGGGTCTATTAAAAAGTTCATTAGAATATTATTATCCTTCTTCTTCATATTGGGGTTTTAATAAAGATAATGAAGATCATATTAATACTTGTTGTAATAAAGCTGTTCAACATGCTAATGAGTTATTATGTCAATCAAAAACAAAACACGAGGAAAATCTTCAAAACTTAGAGTATAATCTTAAAATAAAAACAAATTTAGTTAATATTATGAAATTAGCAGGCATATCAGAAAGATATACTACATACGAATATAAAAGTAATAGATCTAGAAGTAAAGCTGAGGTAGGTCATATTGCAGGCTATATATCTGATTTAAATAGAACGTTTGTTACTTCAGATGATTACGATGGAGTTGTTAATAGTTATAATAATTTTATTAAAAGATTAGACGAATGGAAAAATACGTTGTTGAAAAATATTGAATTTAAAAAACAAGAAACTGAAAAACAAGACCTATATATCCGTAAAATTGCTAAAGCACAAACATTAGCTGAAAAATATAATATAACTGAATATAAAACTAATGAGGAATTAATAAGTCAAGTTAATGAAGTAATGAAAAAAGAATATATTAAAGAAAATTATCCTGATGGAACATCCTTAGACATTAAATGCTGTGATAGTTGTAGTACTTGGGTTGTTGGTGAGCATAGATGTTCTTGCGGTAATAGAAGAATAGATTTGAGTACAGAAGGTGATTTCTTTGAGGGATTTAATGCTTATCCAGAAGCATATTAGACTCTATTGACATTTTAATGAACAATGATGTATATTATATCTAATGGAGTTCAATGTAATGAAGTTGGTTGATTTTAAAAACAAAGATAGATTGCATGTTTATGATAGATCAATAAATTATCAACTTCAAGATAAAACAATGATATTTATGACTTTTATGATAGATTCTTTTAATACACCACCAGAACTTTCAAATTATGTTTGGAAAGTTCGAAATATATTTATGCAGATTATTTGGAAATTAAAGGATCAATTAAATGAAACTATTTCATATAAATCATAGAGATTTATTAAGTGTTCAAATTTATAAAACAATTCAACCAGAAAAAATTGCACAATTAAATCATATTATTAAAGAACTTAGTTTTTCCTATTATGTTGATAATATTAGTGCAGCACAATCTATGTGGAATTTAAATAGAATTCATAATAAAGATTTGATGTATGATGAAATAATGAGTAAATTAAATGAAAAAATTAGTTGATATAAAAGTATATGATTTTAAAAATATGTTTGATAATTATTGTGATGATATTGATCTAAAAATTGATATACATTGTAATTCATTTGTTAATCATGGTGTATATTCTGATTTGTGGTATTTAGTTAGAAGACCTGTTCGATTTTGTATTAAAACGCATACTAGAAATTTAATTCTTTCTGAGTTGAGTGGAATATTTAATGGAATTAAATAATATAAAAAGCGAAATAGATATGGAAATAGGACTTCTTTCTGCAAATAAAGTAGATAAAATGATGTACTCTACAATAAGTCATGAAAATTATTCAATGGCTTTTAGACTATTATTTAAAATAAATATTTTAACTCAATTACATTTTGACCTAACAGAACAAATAAATGAACAAACAGAAAAAAATATCGTTTGATTATACTGATAATAATAAAAATTGTTATAAAACATCTCATTGGCGAGGGTGTTGTTGTGAGTGTATTAATCATGGATTAGTACATAAGCATTGTTTTCATTCACAGAGAAAGAAAAAAGAAGGTTGTGTATGTGATAAATCTTTAAATTTTTATGTATGTACTACGTTTGGACCGAGATTTAATTTATCAGGTAAGCATGGTTATTGTGAAATGTTTCAAAGAAGGAAAAAATAATAAACATGATAATTAATAGCCTGCTATCTCAAGACGTTTATAAACTAACAATGCTTCAATTTTTTTATTATAAATTTCGTTATACTAGTGCTAAATATCGTTTTAAATGTAGAAATAAAGGTATTAATTTATTAGATTATAAAGACGAAATATATAAAGAAATAGAATATCTTTGCACTTTAAATTATACAGATGAAGAATTAACTTATCTAGAATCTTTAGGATACTTTAAACCAGAGTTTTTAAACTATCTTAAAACATATCAATTAAGCACTGTTGATATTAATTTGGCGGAAAAAGATAAGAACTTAGATATAATGATGTATGGATTGTTAGTTGATACTTCTCCATTTGAAATATTTGTACTAAAGATTGTACACGAAATCTATACTAGAAAAGTTAATCTTTCACTGAGTGGATTAGAATTAGACGAAGGTAGAAAAAGACTTAATAAAAAAATAAATGATTTTAAAGAATTTACTAAAAATGAAGGATATAAGCCTAATGTGATTGATTTCGGTGGTAGAAGAGCTTTTACAACCAAGTATCATGAGTTTGTTGTTAAAACTTTAAAAGATAATGATATAATAACAGGAACAAGTGATATAGATTTAGCTAGACGATATAATTTAATGCCTGTTGGAACTATGGCTCATGAATTTATACAAACATATCAATCTGTTGTAGATCCTTTACAAAGTCAGTCTAAAGCTTTATATGAATGGATTAACTTTTATGATGGTAAGTTGGGAATTGCTTTAAGTGATACTTTAGGCGATAAAAAGTTTTTAATGGATTTTAATTATGAGTTGGCTAATAGATATAGTGGAGTTCGACATGATTCAGGTGATCCAATTGTGTGGGGTGATATGATGTTAAAGCATTATTATAGTTTTGGTATTGATCCTAAAGAAAAGACTTTGGTATTTAGTGATGGATTAGACTTCCCAACAATGTTTAAATTAGCTAAATACTTTAAAGATAAAGTTAAGATTTCGTTTGGTATAGGAACAAATTTAACTAATGATTTAGGTGTACCAGCACTACAAAATGTTATTAAGCAGATTGAATGTAATTGGAAACCTACAGCAAAGCTTAGTAATAACCCTGATAAAACTATGTGTGAAGATTTTGACTATTTAGAATGTTTGAAGAAGAAATTAAATGATGAAGTTTAATTTTAATACAAACCATTATATTAAGGTAGTATCTGCGCGTAAAGAAGCAGGATTACCAGTTGAGAACCGTAATATTATGGTTGAAAGTAATCTAATTGGTAAAAAGGTAATATCTACTTTAAGCAATGAGACTTTTACTGTTCAAGCCGTGCATAGGTTATGGAAAAACGGTTGGTATGAAATGTTGTTGTTAGTTAATAAAGTCGGAAGTCATTCGATGGCTGTATGGAAGATTTTTAATTGTAATGATCAATGTATAGAAAACTTATGTAAAAAAAGTCATACTAATTGGAAAATACTAAGTCATGAACCAATGGAAAGATAATAGAAATAAAATAAAACATATTAAAATAATTCATTACTGTTGCTGCTGTTATAAACGTATTGAAACCTATTGGGATGAACAAGGATTACTTCAAGGTAAATGGAAAACGTTTGAAGCGATACCAAGTGAGTTATTAAATTGTTATGTTGCAGATCCAAAACTTATATTATGTAATCAATGCTACGGAACAGGTGAATGGAAAAAGAAAGGAAAAGGAAAATGTGCTTAGACTCATTTAAAACACGTAATAATACTTGTGATGTTGGTTATGGGTGGAAGATTTTTAACGAACGTAAAAATAGACAAATAAGATTTAGATATAGAAAACACGAGGGGAATTTTATAGTACCTATTAATAAATGGTTGAAGATTAAATCTAAATCATATATTGATTCGTGGGGCGGAAAGTATCATACTGGTTTTCATATTTATACAGATTATAATGAAGCTAAAAAGATATTTTCATTTATTTCGTTTGACAAAAATTGTATTATAAGGAAGGTTGCATTTAAAGGAGTCTATGCTATAGGTAGAGATTCTGGTGTGAAAGTTATAGTAGCCAGAGAAATGTTTGTATTACCTAAGAAGGAAAATGAATGATATATACAGAATTGTTTGCTAAAGAACGCTTTGAAGCTCATGAACAATGGATTAAGGATAACTTAATCTATGAATGTATTATGGGCTCACAAGCATATGGATTGGCTACAGCAGAATCAGATATTGATATAGTTGCTATAGTTATGCCTCAAGAAATCCATTTATGGCCACAAAAGTATGGTTATATCTTAGGATTTGATTCGTTACCTAACTTTGAATCTAAAGATATTAAAGGCGAAAAGAAACGTATTCCATATGAAGGTACTGATATAGAAGGAGAATGGACTTCACTAATACGTTTCTTTTATCTTGCAGGATTAAAAGGTTCACCCAATCTAATTGAAACTTTATTTGTTAGAAGAAACTTAGTTACTTTTGGTACTGATATTGCATGGAAGTTAAGAGATAATGCACAATTGTTTTTAAGTATGCGTTCATTTCATGCTTTTAAAGGTTATGCTTTTGCACAATTACATAGAATTCGTTCAGATATTAAACGAGGTAAAACAGATAATCCTAAAAGACAACATTACTTAAATGAATTCGGTTTTGACATTAAAATGGCCTCACAAATTTTAAGACTATTAGATCAGTTAAATCAGATTCTTGATACTGGTACTTTAGATTTAATGCATAATAAAGAAGAAGCGAAATCTATGCGTGCTGGTACTTGGGGTTCTTGGGATAGGTTTGAAAAGCATGTATTAGAACAATTAGACTTATTAGAAAAGAAAGCTTTAGTTCAAAATTCTATTTCAAATAAACCAAGATTAGGCGAACTTAAAAATCTATTAACTGAAATTCTTGAAGATTATTATGGTTCAGAACTTAATATGCAAAAACAAAGCAATGAATATATTTCAGTTAAAGATATTTGGAATAGATTTGATAGACTAGAAGAAAAAATAAATGAAAGGATTAAGTAATGGATCCTATTTTAACTAAACTGTTTATATTAGATATAATTATGATAGTAATGTTATGGTTTACATTATTTGTAAAAAACCTACATATTTCTTATAAAGTTTTAACTGTTTATATATTAATATGGATAGAAATTTTAAAAATGATAAGTAATATTGGAAATTATCTTACTATAATATCCTTAATATGTTGGATTGGATTATTAATAACTTATATTTTAGATTATATTATAGATTATTCAAGGAGAACTAAAAACGGATGGAAAAAATCTACTTCGTATCAGGACACAGAGACTTAACGGAAGAAGAATTTAGTAAACATTATGAACAGAAGTTATTTGAAGCAGTTAATGAAGAATCTTCGTTTGTAGTTGGCGATAATAATGGTGCAGATACTTTAGCTCAAAAGTATCTTAAAGCCTTAATGGCTGATGTAACGGTTTATCATCGGTCAGATTATCTAAATTATTGTGCTTTTAATAAAACAGTTGGGAATTTTTATAGCCAAAAAGAATGTGATGAGGCTATGACTGCTAATTCTTCAGCAGATATAGCATGGGTAAGACCAGGTAATGAAAAATCAACTACTTATATAAATTTACAACGGCGAAAGAGAAAATAATGATACCTGTTGAAGTTGAAAACAAATCAAATGATAAAAGTTTAGTAGGTAAAGTAATAGAAGATCTTGGTGGGGTTGTTTTTGCAATTCAATCAAGTGAATTAGTATTGCATTTGTGTTCTTCTTTATTTAAAAACAATAAGTTTTATCAAGAAACAATTAAAGGATTAAAGAAAACATTACCAGCAGCTATAACAGGATATAAGGTTTATAATTCTGTTAAAAATTATTATAATGATAAAGGTTTAAAGTATACTAGTCAACGAAAAATTCATCACATTGCTACATTAATGCGTTGTTATAATCCTGAAGAAATTTGTACTTATAAGTTTCATTTAGGTAAGGAAATAGTACATTGGTTTTTAACAAAGCCTGCGACTAATAAATTTAAAATAATAGATTTTTATAATAATGATTTTGAAAAGGTAACAAAAATTACTGAGTCTGGCTGCTATTATATTTTAATGGAATATGGTATTAAAAAGTTAAATTTAATAGAAATTGAAATTGGACTTAATAATAATATACTTTTATTAACTAATTGTGAAAATAATACAATAGGGTATAAAGACAATGATTTAATAAGAAGTTATATTTTTAAAGAATTTATTGATAGATTAGATATTAAAAATAATGTTATTGAATATAGACCTTATAGTGGAATGTATAGTAGACCTCGTAAAAACATTAATTTCAATATTGATCAATTTAATATGAATGCTTTTTCAGATGAAATTTTAAAATCTATTGAAAAAAAGAAAAGAAGAGGCTATGTTTTTGTGGGACCTGCAGGAGTTGGTAAATCTACAATAGTTTTAAAATTAGAAAATCTAATAAAGGATATTCCAATTGTTTATATACAAGCTAATGGAGAAGGAACAGCATCAGACGATATACAAAATATATTTAGATTTTTAAGATCTATTACTCCATGTATAGCTATATTTGAAGATTTAGATGCATATGAACTAACTAATAAACAAGATAGAGTATTTAGTGAATTTTTAGAACAACTAGACGGTGTAAAATATAATGATTGTATTATAATTATAAGTACTATGAACGAACCTGAAAACATACATGGTTCTTTATTAAATCGTCGCGGAAGAATTGATAGAGTATTTTTTATTGATTATCCTAAAACCGAAAAAGAAATCTATGAAATATTAAAGAATAAATATAATCAAGAAACTAATCAACTTATACCAATTAAAAATATAACTAAAGTGTTTAAAAAGAAAGTACTTAGTTATAAGTTAACTCACTCAGATCTATGTGAAATAATAGAATATTTATTTATCAACGACTTACAAATAAATCAATCTAATTTAATGAAAAGTTTAAATGTATTAATTGAGACGAAGAATGCTATTATAAAATGTATAGATTTAAATCAAAATGATATTAAAGAAGTTGTAGATATTAAAGGAAATCAGCCAACTGCAATTTTACATTCAGAATAAAAAGGAGAGAATTATGAGTGAACCTTGGTTGTATCCAGACACAGAATTACGTTCAGATTGTTGTGATGCTGTTGCTGATGGAGAAGTAATTGATGGTATTGGAATATGTTCTAAATGTAAAGAACATGCTTCATTTACTAACGAAAACGAAGACGATAATCAATAACATGCAATTAAAACAAATAACTAATTTATCTCAAATAATCGATCAAGTTAATTTTCATATAAGTTTACTTTTATTACAGATTAATTCTTTAGAAGAAATACGCTATACCATGAAATCGGGATATCAAATAAATAATATAGTTGAGACTCAAGTTATTTATCAAGTCGAGTCAAAAATTAAAGATCAAATAAAGGAATTTTATGTTTAAATATAAAAAGATATATGTAGTATTAGGATTACTTTTATCATTAAATTGTTGTTATATTAAACCGTTAAGTTATCCTAAACCAGAAAATAAAAATAATTATTATTTGAGAGATACGTTGGATAGAATAACTATATATCATGGTGTTAATGTTTCAAACTATTCTAAACATTCAGAAGGTAATTTACCGTGGCAATCAAATGAAGATTTTTATAAAATGAAAGATTGGGGATTTAATATTGTTAGGTACTTAGTCTTTTGGAGTGCAATTGAACCAACTAAAGGTAATTATGATACAGTTTATATTAATAATGTTTTAAATCAAATTAAGTTTTTAGATAACATAGGAATTACTACTATTATAGATATTCATCAAGATTTATATGCAGATACGTTTGGTGGTAATGGTTTTCCGGATTGGACTATAGATGATGATAGTATTCCTTTTGGCGGATTAAAAGAACCTTGGAGTTTAACTTATTTGGATCCTGCAGTTATTGCCTCATATAATAATTTTTGGAATAATAAAGAATTAAAAACTAAGTATATTAAAATGATAGACCTTCTAGTTAATACATTTGATACTATACCTGGAGTTTTAGGTATAGATGTAATGAATGAGCCTATTCCAAATAAATCACCTAATAGATTTGAAAGAACAACATTAACTAAGTTTTATTATAATATAGAAAAGGTTTTTGTTGGGTCTAAGTTAAAAATGTTTTTTGAACCTTGGATGTCAACTAGTTCTATGCTACCTTCTTGTTTGAATTTTAAACCTAAAGTTTCATCTGTATATTACCCTCATTATTATGATGTATATGTAGATGCACAAAAGCCTTATGAAGATCTTAGTAAGAATATAATGAATAATATGTTTCCTTTAAAGATATCTGAAGCTCAAAAGTATGGTGTTCCTATAATGATTGGAGAGTTTGGAGTCTCTTTAAATTATAATAACTTTCTTAAAGATTTATTGAATATCTATGATAAATATAATGTAGGATGGTGTTATTACGCTTATGATAAACTTTCATATAGTTATTATGGTATATTAGATGATAATGGTAATTTAAGACCTCAAATGAAGTACTTAGTTAGAGCATATCCACAAAAGATAGCCGGTAATAATCCAAAATGGCAAACAACAGAACACGAATTTACTTTACAATATGAAAAGCATGGTAATGGTCAAACAGAAATTTATATACCTAGAACTGATAGTATTACAATTATAACATATGGTTCTTGGCTTTTGGACGGAAAAATGTTATATTATACAAATACAGATAGTTTATTACAACAAATTAGGATAACTTATTAAGGTTAAATATGATAGATCAATTAATACCAGTTGCAAATAATGATGATTCTAAGTTTATAGTACTTTTAAAATTGATAATAGGTGTATCAACATCAATTATTATAGGAATATTATCAATAAGTAGTGCTATTAGAGTTTTAAATCTTAAACATAAGAAGATTGGATTTAGAAATGACGCATGAACAAAAAATCATTGACGGTTGTTATAAAGTAGGCCAAAATACAGGCGATTGTGTTTTTGGTGGTACATATAGGCTATGTCGCCGAACTGTTATAATAATAACTACTCTTTTATTTGGATTGATATTTTTTATATATGGACTAATACATTTTAAACAAAAGCATTTAAACAATTAACAGAAAAGGATACTAAGGAAGGTTTCAGATGAGTAAAACGTTTTCAGATGAGTACTATGATACTTTTGGAAAAAAGAAGGATAAAGGTAAGCATAAACAGAAAAGAAAAGATGTTAAAGCATTTTTAAGAAATCTTAAAATCGATGATATTGATAACGATGAAGCTAGTGACTGGGAAGATAAATTAACAGATGAATAACTAAAGAAAGGAATATAAATAAGAGCACAGCTGAAGTATTAAACAAAAGCTGTAAGTGGGAAGGAATGGATAAGAAACAGGCGTATTTGTTTTGTAAATTCCTTGAAACTGAAATGAAGAAGATTGATCTTGATAAATGGTACGAAGGTGAAAAAATCAATAAAGATCCGGGTCAATCTTATATTGTAGAATGGATTAAGTTAAATGCTGCTAATTGGCGTAAAGAATGGGAAGAGTCTTTATGTCAACATTGTAATAATTGGAAAACTTGTGGTTATTTATTAACTAAAGAATGTAAAATATTTGAATTTGATAAGCACGAAGACAATATTAAATAATTGAAAGGAACATTAAATGTGGCGAGAACTATCTGATGATTTTCCTAGGTTTAGTAATTCAATAGATGTTCATGTTCATTTATTTAATTACAAAAGTGTGCCGGATAAGTTTTTAGGTTTTAGAATACCTTTTCGTCAAAAAACATTTATCTTTTTACGCAATATAACTAAAGCATTAGGATTCATTAGTCAAAATGCAAGTATAACAGGAGCAGCATATTTTTTAGATTTATTTAGAAAAACTGATATAGATATTTTACAAAAGGTTTTAAGTTGTTATCCAGCTGATACTATATTATGTCCGTTGCTTATGGATATGGAACATAGTATTGGCGGTAAAGAAAAAATAACTTATCAGCAACAAATTGATGATATGTATGATTTATGTGAGTTATATCCTGGTAAATTGTTACCTTTCTTATGTTTAAATCCTCTTAATCCGCATATGTATGAATTATTTAACGAACACTTATTAAATAGAACTGTTTTTTGGGGAGTTAAAATATATCCTTCGTTAGGTTATTTACCTTCTGATAAAAGATTATTACCTGTTTATAAAAAATGTGAAGAGTTAGGTATACCAATAATAGCTCATTCTACTATTGGGCCGGTTCATATAACGGATCATCATTTAAAAAATATTAATGGAATTAAAATAGTTGATAATGTTCCTGTTGAGTTTACTGATGATAAATGGTTTTGGACTAAGAACGATTATGCAGAGTATTTTAATCATCCGCGAAATTGGGAATCTGTAATGTTTATGTTTCCAAACTTGATTTTAAATTTAGCTCATTTTGGTGGATTTGATATAACAACTAAAAAAGGTACTTGGACCAGTCGTATTATTAATTTAATGACACGATATAGTAAGGTATATTCAGATATTTCATTTGTTTTATCTGATAAAAAAATAATTAAACCTTTAAGAGAGTTAATTGAAAATAATCCTATAGTTGCTGATAAAGTTCTATATGGAACAGATTATTATATGATTGAAATAGAAGGTCATTTTAGAGACAGCATAACAAGGTTTAGCGCTGCTATGGGTCAAAAGAATATGGATAAGTTATATAGCAACAATAAACAATTTTTATTTCATTCATAAACTCATTGATATTTATAAACGCATATATTATATTACAATAATTGGAACGTCATGAAAATACCAAAAGATAAGTCTAAGCGTAAACGTAATGAGATATTAAAAACTAAAAAATGTAGTTTTCCTGGATGTGAAGTAACTTTTGAAGGAACTGGTAAATCAAAGTATTGTTTAGAACACTGTCTTAAAAAATACCGTAAAATAATTGATGAAGATAAAAATAATAAAGAAAAATTAAAATTATTAAGTTCTAATCAATTAATAGAACATGATTATATTACTCCAGTTGTATTAGATTTAAAATGCGCTTTAGAAGATTGCAATAATCATTTTGAGATTATTTTGTTACCGAGAGTTAATGTATATCCACAATACTGCGAGGCGCACAGAAATGTCTACAAACGAACGTTCTTTGTCCAAAACAGAAATAAAGTGCGAACAGAAATGCAAACTGAAGTATTGCCTAAACAATGAAAATGAATTGTGTTCTTTAATTAAACCATTTGCAAAACTGATTAAACCTGATAGTATTCACTGCGAATTTTTTGAAGATGATTTTGAAAAGTCTTGGAAAAATTATAAAGAACGAGGAGGTACTATCGGAGCCTTAATTAGATTAAAAAAGAAATTACCATTTGATGCAGATATAAGTAGTAAATCTAAAACAAACAAAAAGAATAATAAAAAGAATAAATCGGAACCAGAAACTAATAACTTAGATGAAATAATTTAACCAAAGGATGCTATATGTACTTTGTAAAAACATATAAATCGGGTGGTGAAGATTACGATCCAAGACAGAGAACCTGGGCTCTTTTTAAATGCGGTTTGTGTAATAAAGACAATGTAATTGATATAACACGTATCAAGGATACTTTTGACTTTTCTTGTGAACGTAGATGTGAAAAATGTGGTATGATAAATTCTGAAGACAAGATACTAAATATGAAAGCTCAATTGAATAAATTAACTGTTGAAAAGTCTAGAATACAAATTCAAATAGAACAAATTGAAAGAGAATTAAACGAAGCTACATCAATGAAAGGATTAGTTAATGAAAAACAAATCTAATGAATATAATGTTGTAATATATTCAGGAGAACATAAAATATTTACTAGTTTATCATTTAATGAATCTTTTTTAGAAACTAAAAGAAAAGAAATTGAAGAATTACTTACAGATTTAAAAAATAATCAATTATCACATATGGAATGTAGAGACGAAAATAATAACATAACTTTTATACCTTATACTGTATTATCAAGTTCACGCATAATATTAAATAGAATAGAAAATGAAAAAAAGGAATAATAATGATTACTTCCTGCCAAAATAAATTTTGTATTAATAATGAAAAAGGTTTGTACTTTTGTAATTGTAAAAGATGTGATAGTACTAAATCAGCAAGTTATTTGGGTGTTTGTAAAAAATTAAAAATGTATAATGATTCAATGAATAAAAATGAAAACGATTATCAAACTCTTTATGAAGAATATGTTTATTTAAGAAGAGGAGAAGAAATTCGTGGAATATAAATTTTCAATGGATTTTTGGAATAAAGATCATATTAGAAACTTCAATAGAATTAGAAATTATTTCTTTTATGAAGACGAACATTTATATATACCCGGATTTTTAAGTTTTTTAGAAATTGGTGTTTTTGAAGGTAGAACTTCAACTTGGTTGTTAGATAATATATTATTAAATGATGAAGATGGTAGTAGCGATTGTTTAACACTAATAGATCCAGATGTTGGTCCAAACTTTAATTATAATATGCAAAAATGGTTAATTGAAGGTGAATTAACTGAAGAAGGTAAAAAACGTATTAACTTTATTAAAGATTATTCATATAACGCATTACCAAAACTTAAAACCGAAAACAAGTTATTTGATTTAATTTATATTGATGGTGATCATAATGCTTGTGGTGTATTAGAAGATGCTGTCATGGCATGGAAATTATTAAAAGAAAATGGTATTTTATTGTTTGATGATTATCTTATGGAAGTGAAGGATTCATGGTTTTATATATCTCATAAAGAATTCAATCAGCATCATAGCTTAGTCTGGCAACATCCAAGAAATGCTATAGATTGCTTTCTTAATATATATAAAGGGCAATACGAAATCATAATAGATAATTATCAAATTGGAATAAGAAAAGTCTGTGATTTAGGGGCAAAGAACCTTAATCATGGTGATAATACCCAAAAAGCTATTTACGAGGTATAAAATGGATCGTTTATATGAATTAGCAGAAAAACAAGCTGTACTAACCGAAGAATTACAAACATTAGAAAACAAAGTCAATTATACGGAAAGAGAAATTAAATCAACAGAAGAATCAATTAAAGAACTTAAACTTCAAAGAGATACAGCAGCTTTTAAATTTGTTCGTTCTAAAATGGCTGATATTCTTTTAAAAATTGCACCTAAACATAAAATCCCAATGGATAGAGAAATATCAGTTCCTATATCAAACGATTCAAATATGACAGTTAAAGTGCCTTATACTAAAGATAAAGAATGTTCAGACGAAGATCCTTTTAATGTATCTATATGTCCAAGATGTGCTTTATTACATTTTAGTTCTATAATGGATAGAACTATTGCTGAGTATTATTCATGAAAAAAACTAAACGTAGAAGAAATAAAATTGTTGTTAAAGTTGATATGCCTATACTTGAAACAACTCTTGCAATTAAACTCATTAAAAAAATTGCAACGATTAATAATTTATGTTTTGATTTAACTGTTGCTTATAATTATAACTTAAAAGATTGTGGTGAATATAGACCTTACGAAAAAACTTCATTAAATTGTATATATGTAAATCCTTTAGTATGTGGTAGAAGATATGAAGAAACACCAGAACCATTTTGCCCAGGTTATGTTTCAGATATGACTTTATTTGGAGTAACAATACACGAATTTTGTCATTATATGCATTTTAGAATTTTTCCTAACATGTTAAACGATTATAAAGATCAATTCCCAACTGAAAGATTCTATTTAAATTGTTATAGTAATAACGAACTAATGGATGAATTAGCTGAAACAATGACTCTTTATATCACTAATCCATATCTATTAAGACTTATATCTAAAAAACATTGGTATTTCTTTAAACAATACTTTATATCTCCTGTTGCTTGTACATTTAGTAGATGTAAATATATATTCAGTAAATTTCCTATTGATGTTAAAGAACACTGTAAGAAAAAATTTGGTATAGTTTATAATATTTCTGATGATACTTTTGATAAAATTGATAATAAAATAGAAACAAAATGAATAATGATAACGAAGAAGTAAGTTATGTATCACGAAAGGATTGGATAAGAATAACTGTATTACCTTATTCAGATTATTTTCCAATTGTTCAAAAAATATTAAGAATAATTGCACCTAAACAAAAAGAAATAACGATTAAAGTATTAAATAAACGTAAAAGCCAAGCTAAACGTAAAGAAGTTAAAGATTTGTTTAAACTAGTTTTTGATGATGAAGAACAATGTGGATTTGAATTTTTTATGAAAGAAGGTGAATAATGGAAATAGGTGATAAAGTTACTTATAAGTCATTTAATAAAATAGAGCATGGTATTGTTAAAAGGTTATCAGATGAAAATCATGCTTTTGTAGTCTATCATTGTGCTGGTAATTGGGACCGATACTTTGATTACACTGCAGCTAGAACTGATATACGTGATTTAGTTCCAGGATGGATTAAAGAAGAAAATAATGGAGAATAAATTATGAAGTTAAAAAAACAACTAGATATTAAAGATCTTATTAAGAAGAAAAAATATTGTGATTATAGAAAATTACATGAAGTACATTTAACTGATAGTTATGGTATATGTGATATAATAGGTGGAATTAATGAAATTATTCGTTTTATAAATGGCGAGATAATTCCTTCATTGCAAAATAAAGAAGAAACATTTGAAACAATTATATTATTAAATAAATTATGTTCTCTTACTGATGGAATAAATAACAAGAATAATCAATTAGAAGCAAAAAATGTTATTAAAGAATTAAAAGAAATTATAATGAAAGGATAATTTATGAAACAGATTTTTGTTGCTATTGTAATGTTATTTACTTCTATGCACGTATGGGCTGAAGATACTGTATGTGACTCATGTATACCATATATGTACTTAGAAAAACAAAGTGATGTTGGTAAAGGTATTGCTACTGGCGGAATTTTATTCGTGCTTTTAGGACCGATAGGAATATTAGGAGTTCTTAATAATACTAAATGGGTATCAAATTCAGTATGTATAAACGAAAAGCGTAAGGATTGGTTTGCTGCTTATGATGCAAATACTAATTCAGGAGTTTATAAATATGCATCAATAGCTGATAGTCTTGTGTATAATCAATTTAAAACCAAAAATGCATTATGTGTAAAGAAACCATGAAAGTCCAAACCATATAAAGTGAGGAGCCATCATGGCAGGAGATGAGTGGTACTTCGGCCCAAGTGTGGAGTGTAGGATGCCCTTTGCATTGCAGTTGGTATTGTTCGTGGTGGTCGTATCAAGCATCACTTGGATGGTTTGGTTTGCCTATAAAGGATAATTTATGAAACTTTTAGATGATTATTTAAAATTAAAAGAAGAAATATTTGATTACTTTGGTTATAAAGAAGACTGGAAGGTTATACCAATTGATGATGCACGTGAATATTATTGGAGTTTAACAGGTGAAGGTTATGGTGATGAAGTAAAATTTGCTAAAGATAAAGATAATGTTTTTGAAGGAACTGAAGATGATGGATATTCAAATGAAATATATACAGAAAGATTTCATCGTAAGTGGGTCCATCGAGGTAAAGATTATACAATGATTTGTGTTGATACTCATACTGATGGTAATCAGTTCTTACAAATATTTGATAATACAAAAGAAATTAAAGAATAATAAATTACTATGAAAACTAAAAAGCATTGGTATTTTATTACAATTCGTAAATGTTGTTTATGTGGTAAAACATATGAATATCGTGAAAGAAGATATACTAAAAAACCAAAAGATAGAAGTAAATGTATTGATTATAGTAATCAAACAGCTTGTTCAAGTCATTTTATATGATGAATTTAATTAAAAGGAGTTCTAATGAAATGGAAGAATGTGTTAATTGATACCATTATTATATTTGTATTAGTATGGGTGAGTTATATTATTTTTACATTACTTAAATTAGAATGGAATAGTAATATATGGTTTACGGGTTATATGTGTTCGTGTGTTCATGATATAATAAAATTAATAATTAAAGAAGTTAAAGTACACCATAATAAAGGAGGATATAATGTCAAGTAGCAGTTCAAGTTCATCAGGTGGTATTGGATTTCTTGGATTACTTACTATTGTTTTTTATTGTGCTTAAATTATTAGGTAAAATCACATGGTCTTGGTTATGGGTTTTAGCGCCAATGTGGATACCTATAAGTTTAGCTATAGTAATTTTTATCATTCTTGGTATTTGCTACGTTTGTTTTAAACGATAATATACAACAACTTATAGATCGTGTATGTTTTTAAATGAATATGAAAGGATAATTTATGAAAACTTTCTATATTATATGTTTACTTGGTTTGTTTGTTCTAATTGGTGAAGTTATGTCTGTGGTTAAATGTATTCATTCAGATTGGCTTCCTCCTTATAAACGTGAAATAATCTATGGAGCAGCTGCACTTACTGGATTAGGCGGAATTGTAGGATATTTTAATATTCAAGATAATAAACCTAATAACATTCAATAATATAAATATTATAATGAACAACAAAATACCAGCTTTGTTAGACGGCGAAGGCGAATTTGATTATACTAATGTTCGTGTCTGCCCTAAATGTGGTAATATAAATCTATCTATTGATATTACTACAAATAAAACTATATGTACTAAATGCAATGAACAAAGTAACGAAATTAAAACTGCAAACTTCCAAAAAATTAACGAAGATCTAATAGAAAAAGATAATAAAGAAATAGAACAAGCAATTAAGCAAGGCACTAAAATTTCTATTGAAGGATTTAAATGACAGATAACGATAAATTATTTATTGGTAATGCAATAAGCCACTTAAATAATAAACATATAGAAGTTATATTCTCTAAACAAAATAACGTATACCAAGAACACGAAAAAATTAAATGTACTGGTTACTTCGATTGTAAAAATAAAAGTCTAGTCGTTGCAACTGGTTTACCGCAAAAAAACTGGCTACCAGTATTTTTACACGAATATTCTCATTTTATACAATGGCTTAATAAAGATAAACTATTTTATAAACTAATTGAAAATAAAAATCTACAAAACTATTTTTGGTATTGGTTACAAGGTCAAGAAATCAGACCTAAATCTAAAGTTATTGAATCAGCAAGAGCTATTCAAACTATGGAATATGAATGCGAAAAAATTGTATTTAATTTACTACAAAAAAATAAACTAAGCATATTATATCAAGATTATGTTAAATATGCTAACATTGATGTATTATTTTATAACGTAGTTTTAAAATATCGTAGATGGTACGATATACCTCCGCATACAATACAATCTATATTAGATATAATTCCAATTGAACCAATAGATGATATAACTAAGGTAATACCTTTATTTAATGAACTAGTTCTTAAAAATTGTTTTAAATAACTCTTGACAAATTAATGGCGTTGATGTATATTGTTTGAGATGAAACAAAAATCACTCAAACAGAAAGGTTTTATATGTCAGCCAATTTGAGTTATAACAAAGATGGAAAAGCGGAAATGTTCAGTGGTTCCGGAATTATACCTTGGCATAAAGAAGGTACGGTAATTTCCGGTCGTGCAACAGCCAGCGAAGCTTTGAAATTGGCTTCATTGAATTGGACTGTTGAAGGCTTCCCGGTCTTCTACAATAGTAATAATGACAAGTTGTTCAGTCCGGTTCAAATCCCAAATCAGTTTGTTAATCGCCGCACAGATAAAGACGGGACCGATTCTATTCTTGGGATTGTTGGAAAGAATTATCAGGTCGTGCAGAATGTTGATTGCTTTGACTTCTTCGATTCAATCATTGAGGCTAATCAGGCAATTTATGAATCTGCCGGTGCTTTGGATAACGGCAGAAAAGTTTGGATCCTCGCGAAACTCCCTTCACAGATTAAACTTCGTGGTGATGATATTGTTGATAAGTTCGTACTGCTTGCCACTTCACATGATGGTTCAACTAATCTGATGGCAAAAATGACTGGTGTTCGTGTTGTGTGTCAGAATACTCTTCGTGCCGCAATGTCTGATAAGAGTGAAACTGTGCGTATCAGGCATAGTACCAATGCAAAGGATAAGATTGCTGAGGCTGCTCGTGTTCTTGGATTGGTTAATACTGAGTGGGAGAAGGCAAAAGACCGGTATGAACACCTTACGGAAGTTAAGGTTGATACGATGATGGTTGATTATTTCTTGGCTTATGTGCTTCCTTCAGTCGGTGTTAATCCTACACGTGCAACAAATATGCGTCAGGTTATTCAGGAATTGTTTGAAAGCAAAGGTAAAGGTTGTACGTTTGACAGCAGCAAAGGTACGGCTTGGGGTTTGTATAATGCTGTTACGGAATATATCACCCACGTTAAGACTTATAAAGAAAATACCAGTAAACTTGATGCAATTTGGTTTGGATCCGGAGATTCATTGTCTGGTAAGGCTTTTGAGTGTGCTATGAGCCTTGATAATACCAGCCGCGCAAAAATGGAAGACTTGGTTAATACTGAAAAGAAAAAGACGAAGGAATGGGAAAGTCGGTAATCCAAAACAACAATAAGAAAGACTAAAAAATAATTTAAAATAAGCCTTGACATATTTAATCCCATGATGTATATTGTTGTTGTAAGAGGATTAACTATGAAAAAGGTACACTTCAAAGTCATTAAAGGAATATACATACCAAAATTTCATGGTGGTAGACCTTCTGTTAAGTTCAAGAATAAGAAGAAATATAATAGGAAGACTAAACATACTAAAGAGGATGAAATATGACAATACTTTTTTATCTGTTTTTAGGTTTAGTCGGCTTGATTGTTGCTTTTAAGTTGATTGGATTGGTATGGGCTTTAATACAAGATTGTGCAGGATTGGTATTCTCATTTATTGTTATGGGATTGTTTGTATTACTGATTACTTATATCTTTTAGTTATGAAAATTGAAAACAATGATTTATTAAGAGTTGATTATAAAGGTTATATGGAGCCAATACTTTTGACTGCATGTAAACATCAGGCTACAAAAAGTAATGCTAAAACAAGAAGCAAATATATTAGATGGGCTGTTATTCGGGCTTTAATACAAGATGGATATCCGTTAAATAAAATAACAAATAAATTTAATATGTTTTATAAATCAATGGGTTATACAGGGGAATGACATCATAGGTATAGTTGTGCGACATTTTCGGGAGCTTTTGATTATGAAATATTGTACTAAGATGGGCTTGTGTGCGTGGCGTAGCCTTCTCAATGGTCGAGCGTCTTGTGTGTCAATGGAGCCGTGTGAACTGGCGGTGGCTCCCGAAAACGACGCACAACAACTACAAGCCAAAATTGCCGCTCTTGCTAACGAGATTGAGTGCCGCACGCGAGATCAGGTGTCCATCAGTCCGTCAATGGTTGTCGAGCGGTTGCGGCAACTATCGGCTGTGCAGTAAACGTTGTAGTCAATTGATTTTTTGAAAGGAATTTATATATGCAGATTGTTTGTCAAACACATGGCGTTGGTGAAGGTGAGGTTCTTTGTTCCGAGTGTGTTAAACTTGTGGAACAAAAAATCAACAGCCTACAACAGCTAAAGGCTGAAATTGCCTTATTGCTAAATACGTGGGATAACACTACTAAGCAACAGTTTCTTGATACGTGGGTTTTGCGCATTAAGCGACTACGGCAACTGTCAGCCGTTTAGCGGGACGTTGTAGTCAATAACGCCACACGAAAGGCAGTTTAATATGCGCCGCCGAGACGTTGACAAAGAGTTAGCAGATATACAGCGTACATTAAATTTCCGTGGCGATCAGCAGGTAATGGCTGCAACAAATAGTGGTATGAATGAGTTAAAAATGTTGGCATTTAGGATTGGTTGCTGTAGGGTGGCGCTGGACACTAAGGAAAGTGTGGCGTTACAGCCTACAACAGCGCCATGCTGCGAGGGCGAAGCGCCACATGCCGAAACCGGCACGTCAGCATAGCGCGAACCGTTGGTGTCAAGCGGCTGCGGCCGAGATTGGGGGTTTCAAGTGAGGATATACCTGAACCGTGGTGAAAAGTTGGCGAAACTAATACTGATGATAAAAGGTTTAAAAATCTTGAAGCAACTATAGAACTTGTTAATAAACTTTTATTTGATATATGTCTAGTCTCAAGCAATTCACTATGTCAAGAATTTTCTAAAGTGCGCGCAGGTAAAGCAGCTAAGCAATTTTTGGAAGATATTAAAGGAATTAATTAATTGGCCATACAGAAACAACATATATTCCTAAAGTTCCTAAATGATGTCTGTTAAAAATAAAATGGATATACCTCTTGACAAATTAATGGACCTGATGTATATTTGATTTATCAAAGGAGAAGTTAATATGTCAAATGTTCTTGCCATTATTAAACAATCAGCAGTTGAAACTTTTCCAAATACACCAAGGTATAAGGCAAGATTCTTGGTAAGGTCTTCAAGTTCAAATAAGAATTATATGGTATCTTATGATGCTGCTCCTGGTGCCGGTTATTGGACTTGTTCATGTAGAGGTAATATTGCACACGGACAATGTAAACACCTTTCAATTATAGGACTTAAAGGTAGAAAGTATGGACATAATCTGCTTTCTAAACAAGAAGTCGAACAACTAAATCAACTTGGTCAATAATGAAAACTAAACGTAAATCTATTTGGGATGATAATTATTCGCCTTATGGAACTTATAAAGGTCCAAAAGGCAATCCTAAACAATGGAAGGATGCATTTGAATTTGTAATGAATGGTACGCAAGCTGCTGAAATTATCCAAAATGATTCACCTTGGTCTATTCTAGGCCTTAAGATTGGAGCGACTATAGAAGATATTAAAAATGCCTTTAGAAGGCTTGCTCTAATAAATCATCCGGATAAAGGTGGAAATTCAAACATTTTTATGAAAATTCGCGCGGCATATGTTATATTAACCAATAACCATTAATGAAAGGGTGTGTTGTATGATTGATTCCTTGAATGAGGAACAAGTCAAGATGATGGATGTTTACTGTAAGAAGTTCATTGATATTGGATATTCCACTGAGCCATTTACGCTCGAGGAAGCAATCAATATCATGAATCCTTTTTATGAAACTATTCTGAAGCAGGCCAAGCCTGAGCAGGTGTTGGTGTTTCCTTCACCTCTTGCTGTTTGGAGTTATATTCAGAAACAGATTGGATCCAATATTGGTTTTGTGTGGCCGTATTTGTCAGGCTCTTTTGATGCAAACATTTTCGCGCTGTATGATTACTGTATTGAGGTTTTGCATATCAATATCAGTGATGATTTGCTTGAGAAGTATAACATATGGAAACGCACACTGAAACTTGGTTTGATATTTGCTTTTGATGATGTTTGTATTATCAGTGAAAAACCTGTGGAATATCACAGGAAGAACGGTGTGTTGCATTGTGAAACAGGTCCGGCTATTCGCTTCAAAGATGATTTTTCTTTGTGGATCCTGAATGGTGTTCGTATGAAAAAAGAGCATGTAGAAACACCGTGGGATAAAATTGATATCTATAGTGTTATTAAAGAAACCAATCTTGAGGTCCGCAGAGAACTTGTAAGAAAAGTCGGCATGGAAAGATTGATTACGGAACTCGGTGCAACGACAATCGATCAAGAAGGTGACTACGAACTGCTTGAACTGAATATTGGTGATGGCAATCGTAGGCCTTATCTTAAAATGAAAAATCCCAGTATTGGAGTGTGGCATGTGGAAGGAGTGCCGCCTAATACTAAGACTGTGAAGGAAGCATTGGTTTTCCGTAATGGTACTGATGAAGAGCCCGATTTTTTGAGCTAAGCAATATAAATAACAATAAACTGAGGTTTTCACTTTATTCAAGGAGGTTGTATGTTGATTCAGCAGGGTGATGTGTTGCTTCGTGCCGTTAAGAGTATGCCAAAGGGTAAGAAAGTTGAACGTAAGGCACGCGGCTATGTGCTGGCAGAAGGTGAAGTAACAGGCCATGCGCATGTGATTGAGGATGAAATTGACCTGATTCTTGATGAGGCTTCCGGTAAGATGTTCATGACAAATGCCGAAGAAGTCACAGTCAAGCATGAGGAACATCATCATGTCAATGTTCCTGCTGGTATTTGGGAAGTTGGCATTGTGAAGGAATACGACCACTTCGCAGAGGAAGCCAAGAACGTTGCAGACTAAGTAACAAAGCATTATTTTTGGTTGTATGATATGCAGTGTTTTCTAATCCAAAACACTGCATATTTTTTAAGAAAACAATATGAAACTAATTGATTTAAGAAACAAATCAATGAAACTAAGTAAATTAAAAAAAGAGTTAGAACTTAAGTTTCAAATAACTGATAGAGTCAGGTTTAAAGTAGAGTCTTTAAGGTATCCATTCAGCACTCAATTTATTTTACAAGTTTGGTTTTATTTTAATTTACGAGTTTGGTCTCATGTTATGTTTCAGATACATCATAAAATTCAGGACCAAGTAAATGAAACTAAGTGAATTAAAATATATAAAAAATAAGTCGTTTCAAGTAGAACAACAAATTAATATTGACATAAGTTCTAAAGTTATAAATGGTATTACTTGCCGTTTTTATAATGTACATTTTTATAAAGAATGGCAACAATTTGAATTTCGTGTTGGTGATGAAGTACTGAGTCAACTCATAGAGATTTTTTACTTGGAACCAATCAAATGAAATTAATCGAACTAAAAGACATTGCAAAAAATTATTTTGATTTTATCTATATATCATTACCATCTAAATATGCAAATATAGATTTCCAATTATGGAACAATCTTAACTCTCAATTCTATTCTGATTTATGTTTAAGCAAAATTCATACTCAGATTTCTGGTATTATATATTCACAAGTCATGTTACAAATGAAAAGAAATATAAGAATAGAATCATGAAACTAACTAAAATAAAAAATAGGTATCAAGTCAATTTCTCAAGTCTATTTTATTCTCAATTAGATTCTCAAGTTAAATCTCAAGTCAGTTCTAATGTTATAGTTCAAGTTATGTCTTATGTCGTGGATCAAGTCGATTCTCAAGTCGTCTGGTCTCAATTTCGGGATCAAATCAATGAAACTAAATGAAATAGAAACAAGATGTAATATTGATTATCAAGTTAATTCATATAAATTTTCTAATGTTATGGTTGAAATGCACGATAGCATCCATTCTAAAATTCATTATTATGTTCTATATTTAGTAAATGAAATTAATGATAGAAATGGGATCAAATAAATGAAACTAAGTAAAATAAACAATGATCAAGTTTGGTCTCAAGTCAAATCTCAAGTCTTTTATCATAAATTTTCAACATTATCTTTTAATATTGAAACATTTAATATTAGAACAGATATAAATTATAAAATTAACATGCTTCTTAATAAATGGATATTATATAATGCAAAACAATTCTTACTATATAGACATAGTACTAATTTAAATAAAGAAATACTTTGTGAAGGAATACACAATACTTTAACTAATAAGGGATAATATGGAACATCTAAAATCCTTCTCAATGGGTATGATTTATCTAATCTCAATTATAATTATGTTTATTATATTTAAACCTACAGTAAAACATACATCTATAATAACAACCCATAATATCCATACAATAACTTATCAAGATACCTTATGGGTTTTAATACCTTTAGATGCTTCAGCTATGGTTAAACATCCAAAATACAAACCATTCTATTTTAAATAAGACCTTGACATTTTTATTGCCATGATGTATATTCTTTATAACCTTAACAAAGAAGGTCTTTATGGCAAGAGTAGACCAAATTGGTACAACTAGCACGTCAATTATAACTGATAAAAAGTATACCAAAATAATCTATCATACCACTCCTGTTGTTAAATTCAGTGAAAAATTCATTATTCTTAACAACGGTGGATATCAAACAAATACCACCAAACACCGTATGAATCAAACAAGTAATGAATTTGGGCTCAATTTCTTCGTTTACACGTTTGCCCACAAATGGTATGTACAGTGCCCAAATAAGAAGATCATATTATTTAAAAACAATATGAGAATTAAAAGGTAATTATGCATAGATAAATATGAAACTTAAAGATTATATTAAACCGTCTAATCATTCTGATGATACTATATGCTGTTTAGTTCATCATAATATCCTGGTTAAAGTTAATAATGATATTATTTTTAAAATTGAAAACATAAGAGACATAGGCCCTCCAAATAATTTTTCAAGCCAATATACTGTTAATTTTTATATCAATAATTTTGTTGCTTCTAAAGTTTATGTTCCAGTTCATTCATGTGTAATATCTGAAATGGTGGATATATTAAATGAAACTAAGTAACATTAAAAATAAAAGTAATGCCAATTTTCAAATAGCAGTTAAAATTCAGTGACGTGTAGAAAATAAAATCGAATCATATATTAACTATGCTCTTACTTTTAATTATGGATTATATCTGAATGCACAACGTGTTTTTGATTTTGAAAATATAACAAATACTTGTTTTTATATTGATGATCAAATTAAAGAAACTAAGAAAATTAAATAATTGTCATAGTCAAACTGGTACTTTTAGAGGTAGAAATAAAAAGAATTGTTAGTAAGCTTTATGCTCTTTGAAATTGCCGCTGTGGTGGAATGGCAGACACTGGGGACTCAAAATGGGTCGCTTATCTTGAAAAGGATAAGTAGTAAGGTGTAAATTCGATGAACGGCTCTCTGAAATGGAAACCCAACGTCGAGCGAAGCCCGAAAGGGAACGTGTAGAGACTATAATCACCCACCTAAAGCTGAAGCTATGGCGAAGGCATAGTCCAGACCACAAACATTTATATGGTAGCGAAAGCTATAGTGGTAAGTAAAATCCCCTGGCCGTAAGGCCGTCCCGGTTCAAGTCCGGGCAGCGGCATTTAATTATTATAATCAATTATGAAACTAAAACATATAACAAAATTAGATCAAATCCAAGCAACGGTTTGGCATGATATTAGATCTTATAACCCTTATAGCTCAATCAGTTCTAATGTCATGCTTCAATTCTATCATAATATTCAGGAACAAGTTAATGAAACTAAATAAAACTAAACAAAATATTTTAAACTATCAGACAGCGGGTCCTAAATTTGTTAATTTTTATTCTGTACTATGGGATGATTGCCATAAATCTAATCCTCAATTATTCATGTTATGGCAGGAATTTCGTACAAAAATTCCTAATCCTAGACAATTAAATATTGGAAACCCATAAATGAAACTAAAGAATTATACTTATAAAGATAATACTGATTTTGGTACTATGACGTCAAAGTTGAATGAATTTTATCTAATTTGGTGGAAAACTTTAGGTGTATTCGCTTATGCGTTACAGTTAAAATATAAGAACTTAGATTTAGATATATTAGTTAATCTTAAAAGGAGTATAGATGAAACTAAGGGATGTAACAAGTAAATTATGCGTTTTTGATTATTCTTATAATATACATGCAAAAATGAATGATATTTTATATGATAATTTATCTGTTGAAGCAAGGTTTCATATAATATTATTAGGTATACTGAATAATGATTGGATGTTTATAAAGGATGCTATAGATGAAGTTAAAAGATATAGTTAATTTAATTAGTGTAAAAACAACTATAGGAGTAATTGAATATGTTATTTGTTCAAATAATATGGATAATATAATGTTTAGAAATCTTATAATGCAGTTAGAACAAAATAAATTAATGACAATAGATATTAAGTTTAGGTATATATTTTTACGTGATGTGTTAGGATTTATGGGAAACGAAATAGATAGATTAACTAAGGTTATATGAAACTAAATCAATTCATTAATCCAAATAAACTCATTAAGTCTATACTCAAAACTAATAATACTATATCGACTAATACTGATAGGTTATTGATTCAAATGTGCATAGAACAAATAGAATGGGATACTTTTGAAAATATAGATGATAAATTTTTAGGTATATTAGATAGATCTGACTATTGGACCTTACTTGATGGGTTAGTATATGAAATTAATAAAAATTAAAGATATTGGATATTTAGCTTGGCCTATAACCGATAATATAGTGTGTGAGATGTGGGATATATTTAATGATGAACTTTATTATTTAGATTGGGATTTTAAGGGTAGGTTTTTAACTTTGTTATTTAGTGAAATTAATTTATTGAAGGAGAATCTTAGTGAATTTAAAGAAGATAAATGAAAAGTTATGTGATGATTTATATAATGAATTAATGAAGCTTGTATATAAGCAGGTGGCAGATGATAATTTAAAGCCTCATCATTTTAATAAGCTTTTAACTTTAAACAATAAGGATAATATAAATTGGCATATGATAATAGATTGTATAAATGAGAATATTATAAATGCGGTAGTAAAATGAAGTTAATAGAACTAAAAAATCGTAATTTAGTATATATGTCTAGTATTAAGTTTATATCTGATTGGATAATTGGTATGAGAAAGGAAGTTCATATATCTATGTTATTACAGAATAGTAAATGGACTTGTATGGATGTTCCTGTATATATAAATGATGCTGTAGATAAGGAGTTATATGAAGTTAAAAGAGGTTGGTAATAAATATATGAGTTATCCTATAGCAATAAATCATTTATTTAATAGGACTTATGATATTATTGTTGGTGGCCTGACATATAATTTGGATGAGTTATTTATTAGATTAGATGTATTGGATGTTAATTTACTTATGATTATGATAGACGATATAATAGATGAGGAGTTAATCAAATGAGGTTAGGAGATTATATAGGCGTAGATATAATGGATGATATGTACTGGGAGTTAATAATGATTAATAAGAACATAAATGTTTTTAGTGATATTAAAAGAAATATAAGTTGGTTATTACCTAAATGTATATATCAAACGAAAATAGATTTAAATAGATATGATAGTTTAAAGACTTTAATAGAATTAGAAATATATGATACTTATGGACTTAGGTGACTAAATGAAGTTAAAAGAACTATTACATAAACCTTATACATGTGGTTCGTGTATGGGAGATATTAGTATAAAGATATGTGGATTAATTGTTTTATCTATTAATATAAATTTACTTAATTGGAAGAGCAGTTTAAATGAATTACTTATACTGAGGATAATAAGTGAAGGTATAAATGAAAATAAAAGAATTAAAGTATAATTTAGTTTATAGTGATGTGATATGTGATTCTTTGAATTATATTAGATTTTTGGAATTGAGATTAGATATGGATAATTCAATATCTTATAAGGTACTTATGAATTTATGGATACCTGCTTCACATACGAATGGAAGGAATATAATAGATAATGAGTTAAAGGAGATATATGAAGTTAAGTGAGATTAGAAGTAGTTTAGATATTTTGCCTGATTTATTAAGGAATATTTTTTATAATAGTATTGAGCTTAAGATATATGAAGCAGGGTTATGGCGTAAGTTAATAAATTTACATCATAATAATATTAGAATAGAGTATAATGTACATTCAAGGGTTATAGATTTAATTTATCCTATTCTTATTAGAGGTCTTAATGAAACTAAAAGAGATTAATAATTGTTTAGAGATGGATATGCAGATATTCGATAGTATATTTTTGAGAGGAGTTGAGATAAGTATTAAAAACATTAATTATAGAATTAAAATTGGTATAAATTTAAAAATGAACTTAGGATTATGGCATCAAGCATATTTTAATATAAAGAATGAATTAAATGAAACTAAATGAAATAAAAAACTATTCACAAATGCGTATACAAGTATCAGTTAAGGTATATAAAGAACTTAAATCTTTATTAAATTTAGTACCTTATATACCTCAAATAGATACATGTATAAGGCAAAATATACCTTATGTATGGAGGCTGGTTTATTATAGAATAAAAGATGAAATTAATGAAACATTTAAATATACATTGATAGATAACGGTAGCTAATTTTGTTGAAAGAAAAATATATGGAACTAAATAGCCACAGATTTATAGAAAATAAGAAATACCAATTTATGTCTCGAATTAATCAAATAGTTAAGGATCAAATTAGTTTTCATGATTGGGACAATGTTCTAAATCAGGTTAGTTTTAAAGTAGATTCTAGGGTATGGTCTTATCTATACTTTGAAGTTAGAGGTAAAATAAATGAAACTAATAGATCTTAAAATATCAGAAACCAACCATAATAATATCAGATCTATTTTAGGCACTATAGAAAATCACATATACGAACAAACTTGGCAAAACGGATATAAAACTGTTATGGATATTAATGTTAGAAAACATATTCAAATTAAACTAAGACAATGTTATCATCAAATTTTAAATCAAGTAATATATGAAACTAAATAACTTTAAAA
>Ga0172381_10000041_pt1 | contig 136569 bp, 150 predicted proteins | sample Leawel6488metaG_FD_119754 | JGI IMG/M metagenome (GOLD analysis project Ga0172381, IMG submission 119754) | Leachate microbial communities from a municipal landfill in Southern Ontario, Canada - Leachate well 64-88 metaG | ecosystem: Engineered > Solid waste > Landfill > Unclassified | place...
GGAAAAGAAAACGAAATTTTGAATTAAAAAATTAAAAAATGTATAGTGAAAAATTAATTAAAGAAGTAAAAGAATGCTATCCAAATTATGAAAAAATTCACCAATTGGTAGATGAAGGTAGTGTTTGGCTTGGTGAATATTTAAGTGGAACTTACGGTGGTATTCCGTTAGATACGGTATTAACTGCTTTAACACTTGAAGAATTACAAAATTTAGCAAGACTAGAAAAAAGAAAAATAAATTGCTATAAAATGTGGTGTGATGAAGATCCTAGAAAAAATAAATAATTTAAAAAACAAAAACAATGAATTGGATAGAAAAAGAAAAATTATTTGCTGACTTTTTAAATATAAAAGTAAGTGAGTTTTCTTGGAAAGATAAAACCCATTTAATATATGGTGATGGTGATAATAGTTTTAAAGATATAACTTTTTTTCAATTAAATTGGGATTTAGTAATATTTGCTGCTGAAAAATTTAGCAATTTAGATATTCAAAAAGATAAAGTTTATTATCAACATTTTTGTGATAATAATAAAGCCTCTATAACATCTTTTAACTTACAACAGGCTGTAAAAACAATTTCTGAAAGTATAGAGTGGTATAACTCGTTTACATAAACTTATTTATTTCCTAGAATAAAAGCTAAATAACATAGTTTTTCTTAAGTTTAAGAAAAGATAATAGATTCAAATAATTTTATAAATATTGTAGATATGGAAAACGCACAAAACTTACCAGATAAATTATCAGGTTTTATTAATCATTCGGGTGGTGCAAAAGGTGGAGATATGTTTTGGGATAAAGAAGGTAGAAGATATGGAGTTATAAACCATAATCATTATACGGTAACTTATTATGACAAATTACCTGAAATAGAAAAAAATAATTTAAATACTCAATATGTTGAATCAGTTAATTTTTTAAAAAGAGGTGTTATAAATCCCTTATCATATGCAGGCAGATTAGTTAGAAGAGATATGATTCAAGCTAATAAAGGGGATGCTATATTTGGAATTACCGAATTAGTTAAATCAGGGATTGTAGGGAGAAAAGGATACGTAAATAAAAACAAATATTCTATTCCTGAAGGAGGTACGGGTTATGCAATAGCTAGGGGAATTTTATTAAACAAACCAACTTATGTTTTTAATCAATCTAATTTATATGGCAATGAAATAGGTTGGTATAAATGGGATTACGAAATTAAAGATTTCATTTCTACTGATATTCCTGTTTTAACTATAAATTTTACTGGAATAGGAACTCAAGAAATAAACGAAATAGGTAAGCAAGCCATTAGAGATGTTTATAGTAAAACTAATGCGACAATAAACAAAATAAGTAAAATAGTTAACGATAAATTAAAAAATAAATGAAAAAAATAATATGTTTATATCATAGTGCTGATTTAGATGGCTGGATGAGTGCAGCAATTGTTAAACTATGGTATGAAAAAAATTATCCTAATGGAGTTTGCTATTCAAATCCTTATAAAGGAGATGGTTCTGTTATTGCTAATAAAGAAGATGAAGAATCTTTAACCTTTTTTGGATTTAACCATGGAGACGAAATACCAAGTGTAAAAACATATGATACAATAATAATGTGTGATATAATTTTTAACCCTTTAGTTATGGTTGTGTATAATACAACTAAAAATTTTATATGGTGTGATCATCATATTTCTTCTATTGAAAAAATGGAAGGTATTGTTATTAAAGGTCTAAGAGATACTAACTTTGCCGCGTGTGAACTTACTTGGAAATATTTCTTTTCTAACGAACAAATGCCAGAAATAGTACGATTACTTGGCAGATATGATTGTTTTGGACATAAAGGAACTCATGAAGAAGAAAAAATTATTGAATTTCAATATGGAGCAAGACAATGTATTAGTAATTATGAAGAAGCTTATAAATATTTAAAAAGAAATATTGATGAAATGTTTAGAAGTGATAAAAATGTTATTTTGGAAGTTTTATGTAAAGGAAAACCCATTTATCAATATCTTTGTATCGAGGCTAAACAAAGTTATAAAAACGGCTTCGTTATAACTTTTGATAATCCAAATTATATTAAAAGAGGTATAGGAGGTTCTATGATAATGGATTCTGATAATAAAAAAGTAAATTTTATATGTATAAATAAAGAACGATTTAACCCAATTAACTTTAATATAGATTATCATAATGATGGTTATGATGGAGTAGCTGCATTTTATAATGATGGTAAAAACTGGAATTTTTCAATATACAGTGATGGTATTACAGTTGATTGTTCAAAAATTGCTGAAACCTTTAAAGGAGGAGGTCATAAAGGAGCATCAGGATTTATTATAAAAGATATTAATGAATTTTTCAAACAATACAAAAATTAAAATTATGGAACCTACTCTAAGTAATCTTTCATCAACTAAACCTGAAGAAATGACGGATTTTGAAAAACTATGTATTGCTAATGCATATATTAAACAATTACGTAGAGAAAAAGGTGAACTATTAGCTGATATAGATGAATTAGAGTATAAACTAAAAGAAGCTCTTAATCTCATAAAAGAATTAAATAAATTATCTATAGAAGAAAGGGTGGAAATAAAAAAAGATAAATTTTATGAAGAATTAAAAGAACAACTTAAAAATTTAGAAAAGAAAAATAAACAACTAAATAGATCAGTAGAAGAGTTAATTATAAAAAATCTTAAAAAATAATTAATTTTTCTTATTTTATTAAAAAGGTTTTAAATGGAAAGATTAAAAGAATTAGCAGAATTATAAGTACATATTTACAAACAAATATAAAAAAACAAACAAATGGATGAAAAATTATCAAAAGAAGTTTTGTTAAACTTAGGTTTTGAAGAAAATTTTGTTTCTAAAGAAGAATCAGGGGATTTTGCCTATGCTTATTATACTTTAAATTTAGAAGATAACTCACGTGGTGAGTGTTTAATAAGCGATTCAGATGATAAAGCTGTAGATGGTTTTTTTCAAGTTTCTTTATTTAGTCATGAAACGTTGGGAATTTGTTATACAAAACAAGAGGTAAAAGATTTATATAAAACCTTAAAAAGAAAAGAATTAAAAGAAAAATAAAATGAAAAGTGAAATTTTAATAAAAAAATGTTCTGATACTTCTATGTGGTATGCAGATAAAATAGGACAACGTGTACCGTATATTAAAACTTTATTTTCTGAAAAGTGTTTTTTATCAAGAGAGGATGCTGGGTTTGTTAATGTTGTAAAGTTTGATGATGCAGAATTAGTTGTAAATTTTGAAAAAGAAGATAATTATATTGATTTTACAGCTAATATAGGTGTAGGTTTTTGCCCAGATTGTTTAAATAGTTATCAAAGTGAAGAACATAAATTAAATTGCAAATAAAATGATTGAAATTACGGAATCAAATTTTAGTGAAATTATCGAAAAAAGCGATAAATTAGTAGTAATAGATTTATGGGCTGAATGGTGTGGTCCATGTAAAGTATTGGCACCTATTTTAGAAGAAGTTTCTATAGAATATAAAGATAAGGATATACTTATTTGTAAGTGTGATATTGATAATAATAACGAAATTGCAATTAAATATTCTATTAGAAACATCCCAACTATTCTTTTTATTAAAAATGGAGAGGTAATAGATAAAATGGTAGGTGTACAATCAAGAGAGCAAACAACATTAAAAATTGATAGTTTATTAAATTAATGAAAAAAATTACAATAATTGGAGATATACATGGAAGAAGCATTTGGAAAGAAATTCTTCAAAAAGAGTTATCTGAATCAGATCTTATAATTTTCACGGGAGATTATCATGATCCTTATCAAAATGAATTTAGTTTAAACGAACATTTTGTTAAAAAAAATTCTATTGAAAATTTAAAAGAAATTGTTAGAATAAAACAATTATATCCTAATCAAATTATTCTTTTGTTGGGAAATCATGATACTCATTATTTATATTTAGATATTCTTGATGGTTGCTCTAGATTTGATTTTGAAAACAGATCTGTTTTACATTCTATTTTTTCTAAAAATAAAGAGTTATTCCAATATGCTTATCAAATAAATAATAATTTATTTATTCATGGTGGCTTAACTAATTTTTGGTTAAATCACTATAGAGAAGAATTAATTAAACTTGGTTTAAAAGATGATTATTCTAACTTAGCAGATATTATAAATATTTTTGGTCATATAAATAAAAACGGAATAGAAACTGTTAATGATATTGGCAGAAGCAGAGGTGGGTGGGCCCCTTATGGTGGCCCAACATGGGCTGATACTAGTGATTTGTTTTCTTCTTTTTTGTTTGATATTGAATTAAATCAATATGTGGGGCATAATAGATTTTTAAAAATTCAAAAAGTGACTGGAAGTGATATTAATATTCCTGATTCAAAAGCTACTATAACCTTTTGTGACGTATTAGGTGAAAAAGATTTAAAATTAGAAGAAAAATATCTTAAAATACTTATTTAAAAATAATGACAATGAACGATATTTATACGTACGACACACACTATAATACTAGCAATTTAACATTATTAGACAAAATTAACATATGTATTCTAACACAATCTAAATGTTATGATTGGAGAGTTGATTTATTAAAAAGTGGTAGTTTTGCAAGAGAAAAGGTTGAAATGGATTTTGTTGAAATTTTAAATAAATTAGGAGAAAAAGATCATTTTACTATTATTCATAGAAAAGGATATAATAGTTGGAAAGATAATGATTTTTTTGATAATAAATGGTGTTTAGAAGTAGGATTTACCACTTTTGAATCACCTGCTTATTATTTATGGATTTATTGTAAAGAATCTTTTGTAGATGAATTAGTTGAAAAATTTAAGTTAGAAAAAAAATAAAATGATAAAATTTGATGTAAAAAAATATAATTATTTAGGGTGTGTTGGACTAACAGTACCTGAACCTTGGAAGCCTATTGTATATGAAGCAATTCAAAAAATTGATAAAATTGTTAAACCTGTTTGGATTCCTAGAGTTCTTGTAAATAAAATTTGGATGCTAGGAACAGGTGAATCAATAGTTAAAGTTAAAAGTAAATTTTGGTATTTTATTTATCGAAAAATAACAAAAAAAATACTTATTAAAGATATAAAAATCAAGTTTGCTGGTTTAAGAATATACGGCGATTTTAACGAAGAAATAAATAAAATAGTAAGTGAAGCAGTATCAAAATGTGATAAAACATGTGAATATTGTGGTTCTATAGATAAAGTGCGTCGAGTAGAAATTAACAGATGGGTACGTAATGTTTGTAAAAAGTGTGAATCTAAAGAAAGAGGAAAATTTAAAAATAAAAACAACAAATAAGATGTTTAAAAATATTTTTAAATTTAACAAAAAAGCAAAAAAAGATCATGATATTAATATGTATTGTATGAAGTGTGGCATTCACATAACTAAGGATAACATTAAAGATGAATGTAGTCACATATATGGTGGTAAAGATAATATAGGAAAGTATGAAGAGTATCGCGAAAAATATGTCAAAAATATGATGACTCGTGAACAACTTGATACAATCTTAAAAACAAGTAATTTAAAATAAACTTATTCCCACCCTAAACTTTCCAATTGTTCTTTAAGAAGTCCCATGTATTCATAACCTATTGCTGTAAAACTAGATTCTGGTAAAGCTTTCTTACTCAAAAAACAACTTATAAAATCACTACCTTCTGAAGTAGGATCATAAAACATAAATAAACCATTTTTTTTTGCTACTTCTTCACAAATTTTAGCCATATCTTCAGAATAACTTTCATCTGCCAACAAACTTAAAGAGAGGTTTACTTTAAACTTACGAAAAGCTTTCTTTGCAGTTTTAATAAATTCGTTGGTATCTTTCCAATCAGCACCAAACCATTCTATATCTTTATCAATATCTATACCTTTTTCTTTAAGTTTATCTAGGGTTTTATCTTTTATTTTAAAACCAGGAAAGTTTTCTTCCACATAATTATTTAAAAAACTACAAACGTCATAATTCCCCAAATCACCAAAAAAATAAACTATTTTATTTTCTTTATCTATTTCTATAATATTTTTTAACCTTTCATCTATTTTAATAGGTTTAAAATATTTAGATTTGTAAACTTCATTATCTTCTAATATTACTTTCTTATTAACAAGCTTCTCTAATTTTTCTATAAGTACAATAATGTTCATTTTATTAAATTTCTTTTATTTAAATATAAGTTTTGCTAAAATTTTTCTTATTTTTATAATCCAAACACATTAAATTTAAAATAAAAACATATGGAAAAATTCGCTGTTAAACTACCTAATGGTATAAAAAGAGAAGAAAAACTTAAAGAAGTAGAAACAATTATAGGAGATAAATTAGACATAAACTCAGATAGAAAAAATATTATTTTTTTTGAAGATGGATCTTATACTGATAATTTATCAATTTATGGTCTTGATAATTGTGATGTTTATTATTTAAGAGGGGATCGTACAATATCTAAAAAAGTAGAAAAATTGCTTAAACAATGGGCCGAAATGGAGGAACCTTGTTGTGAAAATTGGATAGAAGATGATGAATGCTGTTGCAACGATTGTAATTGCGAAAAAGATAGTAACAAAAACAAATGTTGTAACAATTGTAATTGTGAAAATCATAGTGATAATAGTGATGAAAAAATAGAAGAGTTTAATTTAAAAATAGAAAAACTTTTAAATAGTTTATTTTGTAAAAGTTTTCCTAGTTTTTTTACAAATAAGACAGAAGAAAAAAAAAGATTTGCTGAAATAACTTTAAACAATGGAGATAAAAAATTATTGTCTAATAGTGATTTGAAATTATTAAAAGATTGTTTTGAATTATCTTCAAAAGTAAAACAAACTCTTCCTTTAAATGAACTAGGTTCTTTATATTGTGATGACGTTAAGGGTGAAATAATTTTTAGTAATGTAAAAACACCAATTACTATTGATGATATAAATGTCGCAATAAACCTTATTTAAAAAATAATGACAAGAGTAGATATTATAGAGGTAGATAAAGAAAAGAAATATACTTATTATTTTGAAGAATTAAAAGAAGAATTAAAAAACCTTTCATATTCTTTTTACCATAATTATAAAGATGTTGAAGATAAAATTCAACGATTATGTTCTTATATCTTAGCTAAAGCATTATCAGAATTTAATTGTTCGGATGAAGAAAAAAAATATGCTAAATTAAATACTTGTTTTGCTAATCATAGTGTTAATGTTCAATGTGGTAATCTTTTTACGGCGTGTTTATTGTTCAATTATTACGTTCCTTTTGAAATTACCAAAACATATAGTAAATCAGAACCTTTAAAACTCAGAGATGGTAATGAAATATACTATGATTTTGATATTTGTGATTACAAGCTTAGGTTAAAACTTTAGTTATTTTTAATTTGGTTGGTAGAATAATTATTCTTATTTTTAGATTTTAAAAAACAAATTAAGTATAAAAGATGAAAATTAAAAATCATAAGAAAAGAGAATGGTGGTTTTACCCTTGTGAAGGATCAAAACTAAATAAAGAAAGATGTTATATTTTTAAATACAAATCTGATTTAATAAAATTTTTAACAGCCAATTTAAGTGAATCTGTTAACGGAATGGTTATGTTAGAAGAAAAAAGTTTTAATCGTTCTGGTGCTTTAAGACAATGGAGTGTATGGTATAACGATAAAAAATATCAAAGTGGAGCTGATTTAAAGGCAGAATTAAGACAAGTAGATTTTAGAGGCAAAAAATACATATCAAAATCACATAAAATAAGTAAAGAAGATAAAAAATATTTTGCTTATTCAGATAAAGTAATATCTTTAATGTGTCATATTCAAGATGAAAAAGGTAACGTTTTACCTAAAGATGCTAAAAGATTATATAATCTATTTATAAAACGTGGATTTAAAGATTTTGAGCCGACAGATGATGATTTAAAATATATTAATGGACATATTTCTGACGGCATTGATTTTTTTCATTGGTCAGATAGATGCAACTGGTTAAGAACTAAAACTATTATTGAATATTTTAAAAGAAAAAACCTTTTAATTAGTTAAAAAACATTTAAAGAAATGAAACAAATAGATTCAAAGAAAATAAGACGTTCCATGAAAGCTTTTTTTATTAAAGAAGATTGGGGATACGAAAATACTATTACGAAAGTAGAAGTTTTTGAAAAAGAAAATGAATTAGAAGTACTTATTGAAACTCATTGTCCTGGTATTTTAATAGGTAGAATGGGGAGAACGATAGATGCTTTAAAAGAATGGTTAGAAAAAGAAGAGGAAAAGGTAATTAAAATAAATCTACAGGAAAATCTCATGTGGTGTGATCTTTATTAAAAAATAAGAAATGAAATTAAATTATAGAGAAGTTAAAAAACTAACAGATATTGAAAAAGATGATATTATTACTATAACTGGAGATCGTTTAAAAGATAAATCTTTTAAAGTACAAATGGTAAAAACAACTAAAAAAGACGGTGTAGAAATAATATTTAACTTAGGGCAAAATCTTTTTTTTAATTTAGGAATGTATCTTGAAGGGAAATCATGGGTTAAAGAATGTAAAGTTTGCGATAGTAAAGAAAAAGTGTTAAGGAATACAATTCAGGACATTTATAAATATTTAGATGTAATTGAAATCTATTTAAAAGAAGAACATTATCATGAAACAGATAAAATACAGCAAAAAGAGGATTATTTTTTATATCAAGAAGCAAAAAAACTTAAATCTAGATTAAAAAAATTTAAAACAAAAAAATAATGATAGCAACAATAACCTTAACAATTATTATAGTAGGATGTATATATTATAGACCTGCAATAGAAAAAACAAAAGAAGGAGATTTTTATCTTTTTTATGGAAATAAAAAAAGAAAATATATTAAGTTTTAAAAACATGAATGTAATTTTTGTTTATTTTAAAAACAATAAAATAAAAATTCTTGATATGGATTGTTCAAAAGATGAACATATTCAAATGATAGAAGAAGGATGGAAACATACTGCTTCTTTGAATCCTTGTATTTTTATTGAAAACTTGTTTAATAATTCCAAAAACATAGAAAGTGATATAAAAGAATTATCTAAAAAACAATAGAATGAATAGAGTAATTAAATTTAGAGGATATGACGATATAGCTGATACCTGGTGTTATGGTGTTGGAATTTTTATAGATAAAAGAGGAAACTATATTTTACTTTTAGATAATTACTTTACAGTTATTATTAACGATCCTCAATCTATTGGACAATTTATAGGTATATATGATAAAAACAATAATGAGATATACGAAGGTGATATAATTACTTTTACAAGATATACAGGCGATTGGCAATCTCCTAAGCCACGTAATTTGTTAACTACAACTCATACTGTAGTTTTTGATAAAGATTTATGTCGATTTGGGTTATCAAGCACAAGTAGTGATACTCAAAAATTAAGAAAACATTCGGGTTACATTTATGAAATTATAGGAAATACATTTGAAAATGGACAAAAATAAAGAAAATACATCTATACTTCTTTGTAGTTGTGGGTCTGCAGAGCATCAAATAATTATATACAAAGATGAAAACTTTTCAGATAATTATAAAGAAGTTGTTTTGTGTCCTCATTTAATTACACATAAAAATATTTTTAAAAGAATATTAGTTGCTGTTAAATATATATTTGGATATAAATGTAAATATGGTTCATGGGATAATCTTATAATAACAACCGAAAATTATCAACCTTTAAAAGAAGCAATTGAATTTCTTGAAAATAACAAAAATTAAAAAAATATAAAATGGAAGAAGATTTAAAAGGATCACAAGATCAATTAATTGAAGTAAGTATGACACACGAATTTATCAATAAAATTTTAGAAAGAGAGGGTGAAATTCCTGTTATCTTAGATAACTGTGTGTTAAACATTAGATCCAAAAGAAGTACTATTTATTTACTTTGGGGTGATACAGATTTTAATCAAAGAGCAATTGAAATATGTTATGCAGATAATCATAGTGAAATTATATACGGAGGTAAAGTAAATTCGGAACAAGAATTAGAAAAAATAATTTTAGATAGCTTAAAAATACAAAATAATGACAATAATTAATTTAGTTTCAAAAAAAGTACAAGAGATTTTTGATTTTAACTATAAAGATGATTTTTGCAAACCTACCTTTATGATTTCAAAAATGCAAGGAAAAGGATATGTTTTTACATTAATTCACAACTCTAAAGAAGAAGCTTACGATTATAGACAATCTGAGTTTATTAATTTAGATACAGATCTAAACGAATTGATAGAAGAACTATATCATAGAACCATGTAAAAATAAAACAAAATGACAGTATTAAATGAATTAATAAAAGAGTTTGAGAATATTAAAAATACACAGTGTAAAACATTACAAGAAGTTGTGTTTTTTGATGGTATTTTATCAATTATAGAATATCAGTATTTAAATAGAGAAAAAGAACAAATCATTAATGCTTTTCTTGCTGGTAAAAAATTTATAGATGGTTTAAACTATGCACCTAATGCATCTAGAGATATTGCTGAAGAATGGTTTAAAAATAATTTTTCAATTTAATTTGTTTGGTAAGATAATTATTCTTATTTTTAAACATTAAAATTAAATTAAAATGGCTGAAATTTATATTGAACAACAATTTATAAAAAACATTATTACAGATAATACCTTTAATGTTTTGCAAGAAAACTTTAGTTGACTTTAAATGACAGTGAAATTCAAACATTTTTAATTTCCTACAATTAAAATTAGTGAGTTATAGTCTCACTTTTAATTAAATCTCTTGTTTTTCTTTAATTTAAAAGAGTTATTTTGCTTTTCTATATATTTCCTTATTTTAAATAAATAATCTTTTAAATCAAAGAAAAATAACTTGTTTGGTAATAAAATTATTTATATCTTTAAACTTTAAAAAAAAATAAATTATTAAATATTATGAAAGCAATAGTTAAACTTGCAATTGAAGAATATCAATGTTCTGGATGTGTAATTGGTGGTAATGTTCAATGTTATGAAAAAAACAGTTTAAGTGGTATTGGCTGTGGTAAACATTTTGCAGGAACCGAAAGTCCTGGAATAGGTAAATTCTTTTTAGGCATGCCAAAAGGTTTTAATAGGCTAGGGTTATATACTAACTTAAAACCAAATATTTATGAAACTTACGAGAGTTCAGATTGGAAATATAATATGTGGAATATACCAGCTTGGAAACATCTATCAAAAGAAGGACACACTTTTGTTAGAGGAATTATTCCAAGAAAAAATGAACCTTTTATTCATGTTTTTTTAGAAAATTGTCTTGATAAAATTAATTGTCTTGAAATTACCCAAGAGAATGTTGATTTTATGAATTAATTAAATTAAACAATAAATAGTTAAAATGGAAGATATTAAATTAGCTCAAATAATTGTTTGTAAATGTGGTGCAACAATTGCTGCGTGTATAGAACCTGAATGTTATGTAGATAAGGATTGGCAAAAAGATGTTAGAAAATATACCAAAAAAGGTTATCTTATCAAAACTATTAATAAAAATGATGTGCAATTTGGTAGATGTACTTGTAAAATTGAAAGTAGTCTTTTCCCTATTTTATAAAAATAATAGTAGAAATATATATGTTAAAATTTTAAAATCATGAAAAAAAATTTAATCCTTTATATAGTTGTTGCAATAGTTGCCACACTTTGTTTTATATTTCAAGACTTATTCTCTAAAGAATTATGTTGTATTGTTTTCTACATTTTAGGAGCAATTACTTGTTATTTTTCAATTAAAACTGTTGACAAAATATTTGAAAAGAAAGAAAAATAATGGATATTTATAAAGAAATTAAAAAACTAAGAGAACAAAATGTTTTTATAACATTTATTCCTGAATATTATGATGATGGCGTAAACTATAACTTTCAAATAAGATTTTTTGAAGATAAGTTTACAACCATGAGTTATGGAGATAATCATGAATATGGAGAAGTGGAAGATGTAATAGTTGCTTCTATTAAATTTGCAAATTTTATGTTATCAAAACCAGAATATTTAAAATATTATTTTTTTAGATTTGATGATTCCAAATCAAGAGAAGAAAATACTAAAGAATATTTATATAGCAACAAAATTAAAGAAGAAATTCATAGTTTTATTTACACCAAATTAATAAAAAAATAATGATTTACAATATAATTATACAAACTTTAGTTTTTTTACTTGGAGTTTCAAGTATTTGGTTTATAGGAAGAAAAGAAAAATGGAGTAGATGGGGTTATGTTTTTGGAATATTAGCTCAACCTTTATGGGTATATATTTCAATTATAGAAGAACAATGGGGTATTTTAGTTCTTTCTGTTTTTTATTTTTATTCATGGGGACAAGGAATATATAATTATTGGATTAAAAAAGAAAATAAAAATATTACTTTAACGAAAAATCCTAATTGTGAAAACTATCTTTTTTTAGATATAGATGGAGTTATTGCAACACCAGATACTTTAAATGGCGGAATGTGGGGTTTAACACCTGAAAAACAAGATTTATTAGCAATTATTTTAGAAAAAACAGATGCAAAAATAGTATTAAGTTCTTCATGGAGAAAACATACTTTGGAAGATACTATTAAATATATGGATAAAGAAGGGTTTAGATTTAGTGATAAAATTATTGGAATTACTATTAGAGCTTATCATTATATTGAAAAAGGAGTTCACTTATCAATTCCTAGGGGTGTTGAAATTAAGCAATGGCTTGATACTCATGCAACTTACCCTTGGTATGCTTATCCTGAGAGAAAAGAAGAATTTAAAATATATAATGAAAAAGGAGAATTTAAAATAATGAAATCTCAAATATTAGGAGTTGATTATAATTATGTTATTTTAGATGATGATACTGATATGTTGTTAGAACACAAAGATCATTATGTTAATTGTAATTCAGAAGAAGGGTTAACTATGAAAAACGTTAATAAAGCAATTGAAATTCTTTTATTAAAAAAAACAAATAAAATATAAGCGATGAAAAAAATCATAATATTAATTTTAGGGTTAACTTTATGTTCTCTAAATGGTTTTTCACAGGAAAAATTAAAATTTAATTTAGAAAATAGTTATTTAGATACCAAAAATAGAATTTTATATACAGATAGTACTAAATATACAATTTTAATTCAAGAAAGACTTCACAATGGATATTTTAGAATGTTATTATTTAAAGATAACACTTATTATGATTGTATTTTTAGTAAAGGAAATATTAAAAATAGACCATTCTTATATATAGTTTTTTTAAATAAATAAAACAAAAAAGTTTTCTAAATTTTGCTAGTAAATTTTAACTCTAACAAGTTATTTTAATCTTCTTGTATATTGTTATAGTTGTTTTAAAATAACTTGTTAGAGTTAAGGGAAAAACTATTTAAATTACAATTTTCATAATCAACTCACTGTTTTTCATTTTCATAGCTGATTTGGCATTATAAGCTTCTAATTCTTTTTGAATTGGATATCCTTCATAACCTTCTACATCTTGCAAATCTACTTTAATAGAATCTATTTCACCATTATCGTATTGTATATGAATATTTTGACTAGCTCTGGAAGTTAACATTAATCCATTTTCTGAATAAGAATTACTACCTACTGTACTGCTACTTCTTGCATACATATCAGCAATTTGAGCTTCATGTATGTGCCCAAATATAATAAATCTAATATTAATTCCTTTATCTGAATATAACCTAACAAGTTTAGATACTGCTTGTGTTGTACTAGCTCCAAATCCTTGTTGGTGACCATGAATTAATAGCCAATGATATCCGCAAATATCTATTACTTTCATTAATTCGTCTCCTCCCCCAAAAGTAATTCCTTCCATACCATTCATGTGATATTCAAGAATTCTGTATATAGTTAAATCATAATTATCACTAGCCATTTGGTGTTGCCAAGCAACATCTTTACCTACTCTTGATTCATTACCACAAACACTAACTATTGATACATTAAAATGTTTATTTAAATCAACAATAAGATTTTCCAGAATTTGAACTGCTAAAAACGTTGCTTTACTTCTATTTGTAGCATTTGATACTAATTCATCAAGTCTTCTATCACTATTGAGTAAATCGCCTGTTAGAGCTAAAACAACAGTAGTTACATTCTTACTTAAAAAATATTCTTTAGATTTTAAAACTAACTTCTCCATTCTTTTAGAAGCTACCGTAAAATCATATTTATTATTAACTAATTCTACTAATTCGTTAAAGTGTGTATCAGATAATTGTAATACTCCTACTGCTTTTTGATTAACAAAATTATGTTTTGTCGTTTTTATTTGTAAAGGGTTTTCATCAAATATTTTACATAATTGTTCTACGTAAGAATCTACTGCATTTTCCACTCTTGCATATTCTCTGAACGATTTTCTTTCTATTCGATTAATATCTTGAAATTTTTGTGTTTGTTTTTTATTTCTTACAGAAGACTCTACTAATTCAACGTCTGTTTCAAACAAACCTTGTAATTCTTCTAAATTATTAACGATAGCTTTATATATTCTTGCTTCTTCGTCTGTTGTATCGTAATATTCTTGAATTTTTGCTCTTGATGACCTATAGGATTCTGGTCCTTGTAAAATTTCTTTTAGTAACTCTTTGTCTACTTTCATTTTTTAAGTATTAGTTAATAACTAGTCTTTTAAATAAATACATTCATTTAAAATATATGTTTAAAATAAGAAAAAAAATATTAAAATTATTAGAAATTTCTTATTTTAAACATATGAAACAATTAATTAACAAAGCGGATTTGTATTACAAAGAAAATTTATCCCAAATTCTTAGTAATGGTTCTTTAGATAAGAATCCACGCGCAAAATATAAAGATGGGACACCTGCACATAGTAAATTTATAACTAGCGTATTTGAAATCTATGATATAGCAAAGGGTGAGTTTCCTATACCTACTTTAAGAAATACAGCTATCAAAACAGGAATTAAGGAAATATTTTGGATTTATCAAAAACAAAGTAATTCTTTGCAAGACGCTCACGATTTAGGAATTAATTGGTGGGATGAATGGGATATTGGAGATGGAACTATTGGTAATAGATATGGATATGTTGTAAAAAAATATAATCTTATAGGAGAATTATTGTCAGGCTTAATATCTAATCCTTTTGGAAGAAGACATATTATTACTCTATATCAATACGAAGATTTAAGAAGTTCTAAAGGTCTAGATCCTTGTGCTTATGAAACTTTATGGTCAGTTAGATCAGAAGGAAAAGAATTAATTTTAGATATGACTTTAATTCAAAGAAGTAATGACTACTTAGTTTCTGGATATATTAATAAAATACAATACGTAGCTTTACAAATGATGGTTGCCAGACATTGTTCAATGAAAGTAGGTAAATTTAATCATTATGTTAACAATTTACATATTTATGATAGACATTATGATGCTGCAAACGAAGTATTATTAAGGGATTCGTTAGAGTTACAACCATCGATTAAATTAGATAATAAAAATAATTCTTTTTATAATTTTAATATAGAGAATTTTTCTATTCATAATATAGAAAATATACAAAAAATAAAATCTCCTTTAGATTTAGCTATCTAATGATTGTAACTATCTCTTCTTTAAAAGAATACAAATTTGATAATTGTAAAAATAAAAATCCTTTGCCCTTTGATTTTTATTTACCAGAACATAATATTTGTATAGAATTTGATGGAGAACAACATTTCAAATCCATTAGTTATTTTGGTGGAGAAAAAGGATTTAAAAATACTCAAAAAAACGATTTAATCAAAACTAGTTATTGTAAAGAAAATAACATTAAGTTGATTAGAATAAATTATTTAGAGTTTAAAAAAATTGAAGAAATTTTAAATAAAAATCTTGTTAATGTGTAGAAAAATGACAAATTCTGAAGTAATTCAGAAAGCTAATCTTATTCATAATAACTTTTATGACTATTCTTTGTTTGATTATCAAGGAATGAATATTAAAACTAAAATAATATGTCCTATACATGGGGTATTTGAACAAACACCAAATAATCACATTCACAATAAACAAGTATGTTTAAAATGTTGTAATTCTAAAAAAACTTTGACAAAAGAAAAATTTATAGAAAGATCAAACGTTATTTATGATAATTTTTACGATTATTCTTTAGTTGTTTATAAAAATTGTTATACTAAAGTTAAGATAATATGTCCTATACATGGTATTTTTATGCAGACACCAAATGCTCATCTAGCAAAAAATAAATGTTTAAAGTGTAGTTATGAAGAAAAAAGACAAACATTACAAGAATTTATAAATAAAGCAAATATTATTCATGATAATTTTTATGATTATTCTTTAGTTAATAACCTTAAACCAAAATATAAAATTAAAATAATATGTCCCAATCATGAAGTTTTTAAACAATTGCCAAGTGCTCATCTAGCTGGAAATGGATGTCCTAAATGCAAATCTTCTAAAGGTGAAATTAAAATTAGAAATTTTTTAATAGATAATAATATAAATTTTAAAGAACAATATAAGTTTAAAAAATGTAGAAACCAAAGAGTTTTAATTTTTGATTTTTATTTAACAGATTTAAATATATGCATAGAATTTGATGGTATACAACATTTCAAATCCATTAGTTATTTTAGTGGAGAAAAAGGATTTAAAAAAACCAAAATAAATGATTTAATTAAAACTAATTACTGTAAAGAAAATAATATTAAATTGATTAGAATAAATTATTTAGAATTCAATAATATTATAAATATTTTAAATAATGAACTAAATATTTAAAAAAAGGAAATTTAAATAAATAAATTTCCTTTTTAAATTAATAGTTATTTTTTCTTTCCATATAATAACTTAAGATTTTCTTGTGTCATTTTTAACCAATCTCTTCTTTTTTTTATTGGCATTCTTAAAGCAGATTGATAATCTAATCTACCCCAAAATACTAAAAAGTTTATTGACTTGATTAAATACTCACTATAACTCTTTAAATTCAGGCCAAAAAAAGTAAATACTCATTGGCATCCTCATATCCTCCTCTATATGAGCACAAACAGGACATTCAAAAGTTTTTCTAGTATCTGCAATTAATGAAATATCTTTTATTTTTTTAATTATATAACGAGAATCTACAATAGGTAAAGGTTTCCCGTTATTTCCCTTATTTAACCAAACTAATAATTCATCTATACCTTTATATTCTTTTCCTTCATTATCATAAGCTACTTCAATAGAAGCAAGTAATCGACCTGTCATAATATAATCTGCAGACGATGCTTTTTTAGGATTTTTTGCTAAATTTTCTTTACGTTTTTTAAGAAACTTATTTACTTTATTTTCTTTACCAATAGTAGCAACTGTGATTTTACATTTTAATTGAGAAATAGGTAATAAAATTTCTACGTTTCCGTTAGCTCTAATTTCACCAGCATATTCTTCTGGGAGATCAGGCATTTCGAATTCAGCTAAATCCCAGGTTAAATTATACTTATGTTTACATTCTTTATCACTACAAACATGAGGAATTTGATATTCAGTCCCAAAAGCACCTATTCTTAACCACCATATGATAGTATCTCTATCAATAGGAACCAAATCTTCAGTTTGAAAACCATTTTCATCTACAATAGTTTGTTTAAGCATTTCATCAAATAAAGTACCATTATCATAATATGATTTAGTTACTAAAAGATCCTCATCAGTCCAATTTAATTTTCTAACTTTTAACTTATCAAGATCTTTATATTTACCTTTATAAAATACCCCTTGTGAAGGCAATGTTACATACTCTGCTTCATCATCAACACTACTGTTGCTATTAGTTGGAGTTATCCCTGGAGATGATCCTCCTTGTTCTGTCATTTTTAAAATTTCTTCTTCCATTGTTTATTTGTTTTATTTTTAACTAAATATAATAAAATACATCTGTTTTTTATATTTATAATAAAATAAGAAATTTCAAATGAATATTAACATATTAATAGAAAAATTAGAGAAGCTTACTAATAAAATAGTAATGTTGGAAGAGGATAACGAGGTTGTTTATTCAAAATATATTAAACCTATTAAAATAGATGAACGTATTAAAAAATTTATTATTAAGATAGATGATGATAAAAAAGAATTAGTTTACTTATATGATACTAAAAATGATATAGTTAATTATCTTAGAAAAACATATCCTGATTATAATTTAATAAAGCAAGAACATATTGATTATATACAGCAATTCATTACTATTAATGGCAATGAATTAACTTTTAAAGGTGATGTTAGACCACTCGAATTAAAAACCTTTGAAACATATTATAAAAATCATATTATTAATGTTGAGGGTAATGTTTTTTTTAACAATGAAAAATTAAAAGAAATACCTATACAATTTGGTTATGTAAAAGGTAATTTTCATTGCTATTATAACCAACTAACATCATTAATTGGGTGTCCTGAATTAGTAGGCGATGATTTTAGTTGTGATAATAACCAACTAACATCATTAGAGGGTTGTTCTAAAAAAATAGGAGGTAATTTTCATTGTGATAATAACCAACTAACATCATTAATTGGTTGTCCTAAAAAAATAGAAGGTAGTTTTTGGTGTAGAAATAATTCTAAACAATTTACAGAAGATGAAATAAGAGAATTATGTAAAATTGGTGGAAAAATTTATATTTAAAATTAAAAAATGAAGTTTGGAGAATTATTTGATCTGATGGGTCAAGGCTTTGCAACAATTGTTGATTCTAATACAGGAAAATCTCAAAATGTTTCTACTCCTAATATAGGAAAAGGGGATGCTGTACAATTTGATATATTAAGAGATTCTTTAAAAGGTATTCAAAAAAACGCTGATGACGCTGCAACCTCTATAATTAATACTGAAAAGGCAATTTCTGACTTATCCCGTAGTACTGATCCAGAATCTATTAAAAAATTAGCGCAAGAACAAGAAAAATTAAACAAAATAAGACAAGAAGCTTCGACAATAGATGAAAATTTACAAGAAAAACAAGAAGATTTAAGAAAAATATCAGATAAACTTGGCTCTGCTTTTGACAATGTTCGTTCTAAGTTTGATAAAGTTGATACTATTAACGATTCGTTATTTTCTCTAACACAACAAATGTCTGAGTTACAAGATGCTTGGAATAAAGGTGTCGATATAAGTGGCGTAGAATATCAACAACAAATGGCATTTTTGGCACAAGAGAAAAAAGCTATAGAACAAATAGGAGATTTTACAGGTGGGTTAAGAAATATGGAAAGTGCTTTAAAAGATAAAGCTTTAAATTATTTTAAAAACGAAATTATGGCGGCAGGTAGTGCCGCCGGATTAAGCATGAAACAATTAGCTATCTTATCAGTTGCTTTTGATGTTTTTATAGATATTTTAGAAATTGCATATGATCAAATTATAGCTGCTAATAAAGCTCTTGTAGAATTAACTAGAAACACAGGTGGTTTATTTAATGCGTCTATGGTGGGTGCTGATTCTACTGGTAATATGGTAGGCTCTATGCAGAGTTTAAATACTTCGTTATTAATGAGTAATCTTACTATGGATGATTTTTCTAAAGCCATTGGAGGTTTATTTACAGATGGGTTTGGACAAATAGCTGGTATGAAAACTGATTTAAAAAACGCTAATGCAGAAATGTTATATTTTGGAACACAAGCTGCAAAATATAGTAAATTATGGGGAGCAGATTTTACAGGAGCTGTTAGAGAATTAACCATGAATTATAATGTAGGGTTAAAAGAAAGTACAGATGCTTCAATAGAAGTAGCAGAAGCTGCAAGAAATGCTGGATTGAACATGGGAGCTGCTGTTAAAAATTTAGAACAAGCAGCAGCGTTAGCTGGAGAATATTATTTTTCAAGTGTGCAAAATATGCAAAATTTAGCCTTATATGCAACAAGTTTAGGAACTGACATAAGCGCTATGATGAATTCTATTAAAGGGTTAGGCTCTATGACTGATTTGTTTCAAAAACAACAATCTTTTGCTGCAATGGAATTAGGAAATACTGCAAATAATTTAGCTAAAATATATGCTCTTAAACAAACAGGGCAAGGTGATAAAGCAGCTTCGTTAATGGTTGGAAATTTAGCTAAGGATTTACTTAGTAAAGGTATGCTAGGTACAGAACAAGGTAGAGCCACATTGGAGGGAGCTGGGATGGATCAAAAAACTATTCAAGCAGTAATGCGTTTAGGAGAACAAGCTAAAGCTACAGGAATGGATTTACAAACCTTAACTGATGTAAAAGCTCAAACGCTAGCAGATAAACTTAGAATTAGAAGTGCAGAGCAAAGTAGTAGAACTATAGGTGAATCTTTTGATATGATTAAAGGTGGACTTATGGCTATTCTAATTGATCCTCTTAAAAAAGTTTTAGGTCCAGTTATTAAAGCATTTGTTGATATTACTACTTCTATAGTACAATTTATTCAAGCTGTTGTTGGTTTTGCTATGTCTACTTTGGCTCCTGCTTTTGATTTTGTTGCTGGAATATTTGAAGGAATAGCAACAACATTTAGTACTATATTTGGAGGTTTAGCATTATTATTTGAAAGTATAACTGATTTTATATCTCCTGTGATAACTTGGCTAAGTACAGTTTTTAAAGATTTAGGTAACGCAATAGGTATAGTTATAGGTGCATTTATGATACTTTTCTTACCAGCAATTATTGCTTCAGCAGCAGCTACTATAGCTAATACATATGCTATAATTAGTTCTACTATTGCTAAATGGGCAGAGATTGGAGCTATTTGGACTACTATTTCAGCTAGAGTAACTGAAATAGCAACGATTATATGGAGTACTCTTGTATTTGCAGCACAATCAATAGCAACAGGATTTATGACTATTATGACTTCTTTAGGGGCAATTGCAATGATGGCTTTTACTTGGCCTGTTCTATTAGTAGTTATAGGATTAGTAGCTTTAGCCGCTATTGTTTGGTATTTTTGGGATGCAGTAGTTGCAATTGCAGAAGTAGTGTGGGATCTTTTTATGAAATTTAATCCCCTTGTAATTGTAATTAATTGGCTTATAGATGCAGTAAAATCTTTAATTGATTGGCTGGGATGGTTTGATGAAGAACCAGAAGGACCACAAGCTGTAAAAGGAAGTACTTGGGATGAAATGTTTGGTGTAGGTGGTGAAACAGGTGGTGCTCAAAATGTCACACAACCAGCTACTAATGCAGGGGTAGGGGATTATAAAATGGCTGCTAATACAATTGCTGATTTACCTCAATCTCGTACTGAAATAGAAAAAGCTCCTCCAACAGGAGCAACACCTAAAACTGGAACTGATTCTAAACAAGTAACAAACGTTACTGTTAATACAAATGTAGACCCTATGTTTGGAAGTAAACAATCTGCCAAAAGCACTACATAATTTATAAAAGAAGAAGTAAGAGAATTATGTAATATAGATGAAGAAATTTATATTTAATAAAAAATAAGATGCCAATAGAAAATCAAAATATTGTTCAAAATTTAAAAGAATTAAAATTCTTACAGGATGCTTTATTGGGTAAAATAGATTCAATAAATAATTTAACTAAAGAAGAAATTAATGATTATTATAAATCTGTAGCTAATTTAGGATTATTACATTTACAAACGCAATTAATAAATCAAAAAGAAAACGATGATCGAATAGTTCAATATTATGAAAAGTTAAAAGAAAAAGAATTAAAATTAATTCCTCAAACTGATTTTGGTAAATTTACTAAAGAATATTATCAAGAACTAGCTGTTTTAAGTGAAGAAAACCATGAATTCGGAAAAACAATAGCAAAAGAAGAAAATAAAGATACAATAGAATATTATCAAAGTGTAACTAATTTAAGTGATAGAAATCATTTATTTGGTTTTACAATAGCAGAGGAAGAAAATCAAGATACTACTGAGTACTATCAAGAAAAGGTTAAAACTTTAAGTGATAGAAACCACTTGTTAGGATCAGTTATAGCCGAAGAGGAAAATCAAGATACAATAGAATATTATCAAAATGTAACTAACTTAAGTGATAGAAATCATTTATTAGGTTCAGTAGTGGCTGAAGAAGAAAACCAAGATACAAGAGAATATTATAATGATGTAACTGATTTAAGTAATAGAAATCATTTATTGGGTTCAATAGTTGCAGAAAAAGAAAGTCAAGATACAAGAGAATATTATAATGATGTAACTAACTTAAGCAATAGAAATCACTTATTAGGTTCAGTAGTAGCAGAAGAAGAAAGTCAAGATACTACCGAATATTATCAAAATGTAACTAACTTAAGTGATAGAAATCATTTATTGGGTTCAGTGGTTGCTAACGAAGAAAACCAAGACACTACTGAATATTATCAAAGTGTAACTAATTTAAGTGATAGAAATCATTTGCTGGGATCTATTATAGCAAATAGAGAAAGTCAAGATACAAGAGAATATTATAATGATATAAATGAATTAAGTAGTCAAAAAGCATTAAGAGAAAAACAACAAGTTGCAAATTTACATCAAGATACTACTGATTATTATAAAAAAGTTGCAAAACACGCTGTTAAACAAAAAATGCCATTTAAAGCTGCTTTAGATAGGTTTAAAGATCCTAAATTTCATGCAGATTGGGGTTTTCACATGGATCCTAGTACATTTAGTTTTGGTGGTGGTGTAGGAATTGAATACAGAGGATTTCAACTTGACTTAAGTATACAAAAATATTATGGGGATTTAGATGCTAGATCAAAAGCATGGGCTAGAAGAAATAAAATCAAACAAAGATATACGTTAGATGATTTAACTGATTTAGGTAAAAAAGCATCTAGTCAAGTTACTCCTAATGGTCAAATGACAGATGCTCAAAGAAGTGAATACGAATTAGGATTTATAAAACCAGAGGCAAAAGAAATAGAAAAATATTTTGGTACTGAATCTTCTAAACCTGTGTTAGCATCACCTTATAAAACTAGTATTTTAGGAGCTGATATGAATACAGGTGTTAAGTATTCAGAAAAAATAGATCATGTAAGAGAAGTACAATTAAATGAGAAAACTCCGTTATCTAACTATGTTACAGAAACAGGAGCTTCTAAAGTTGATGTTTTTGATGATTCTATTATTGATTCTAATAAAACTTTAGAAGAAAAAACTAAACATGTTAGAGATAAACTTATACAATCTACTGTTGCTCCTATTTCTTTAGAATCTAAAATATTACCGACAGGAGCAATTAGTGATAAAATTGTTCCTGTAACAAATACTAGTACAAAATCAGCAGAAGAAATAAATCAAGAAAGAAGCGAGAAGGTAAATAAATTATTTAGTAAATATCACGCTGATAATTCTTCTAAAACCTCTATGGCTAATTCAGGATTACTTTCTGATTCTATGACATTTCCTAAACCGGGAGAAGAAATATCTACTCAAAATACTCTTAATGGAAAATCTTTAGCAAGTAGATCATCATATACTTTTTCAGGGGGAGTTATTCATAAAGGATTTTCTGGACTAGATGGATTAAAAGCTAGTACTTTTGGAACACCTGATAATCCTACTTCTAAAAAATTAGAAGCAATGCTTGCAGAATATAAAGCAACTGCTCCTGGATCTTATAAATTTTTTATAGAAAAGCTACATGGACGTCATACTAATGGTAATTATTATGTTAAAAATCCTATTAAGTCTGGTTTATTACGCTCTGATATACCTAACAGAATGCTTTTCCCTGCTTATATTGAAAATTATAACGATAGCTATGATGTAAATTGGAATTCTGAAAATTTATACGGTAGAAGTGAAGCTGTACATATTTATCAAAATACTGGAAGAAAATTATCAATTAGTTTTTTTATGGTATCCGATTTTTCAACAGAAATGTTATTAGCTGGAGTAAAAGCAGCAAGAGACCTTATGAGAAAAGAAGCAATTTCCAAAGACCCTACTTTAAGCAAACTATATAAAAAAAATCCTAAATCCGCAATGAATCAATATGGGGATAGTTTATCTGATGAAGAAAGATTAGAAGAGTTAAGAAAAACTTTACCAGATTGGGGTTCAGGTTCTATGATGTATCCAACTATAAGTAACGGAAAATTTGTTGGTTTTGCTCCTGGAAAAATGTCGGGAACACCTGAAATGTTATGGAGTAAATTAACTTTTTTAGCACAATGTTGTTATCCTTGGTATAGAAATGATGGTAAAATGAAAGAACAACCTTTTATTAGAATAAGAATTGGTGATTTTATAGATGCTATAGGAAAAATAACAGCTTTCAATATAGATAATTACGAATCTTTTGCCTTAGATTTAAATCCTTCTAAAGTAGGAGCTATGCCTATGGGTGTAACAGTTACTCTTAGTATGGATATAGTTCATGAAGATGAACCTTCTTCTGAATATTATAAATTTTATCATAGAAAAGATTTTGATATCGAAGGTATATATTATATTCCTGATTGTTTAAAAACCGATAGTCAAACATGTGATTCTGCTTTAGATCCAAATGCTGAAGACGAGGCTTTAATGTATGCTACTGTTGAAGAGCTTAAAACAGATGTTGATGGACTTGCAAAACAAAGTGGTAGTTTAAATCAAGCAGGTGCATCTCAAGCTGTAAAAAAAGCATTAACTTCATCACAAAATGTACAAAAAATAGCAGCACAACAAGAAATTTTAGATGGGGGAACAGAATCAATTAAATATGAAAAATCAGCTGTACCGGATATTCCAGCTATGCCAATTGCTTCTTATCAATCAATACAAGATAATACAAACGTTAAGCTTAAAAAATATGGACCTACCGAAAAACAATTTACAGGTAGTGCTTCAGGTGGACAATAGTTAATTTTAAATTTAATTAATCTAATTTGGTTGTTATTGATTTATTTCTTATTTTTATAGAATAAGGATTTAAATTAAAAAAATGTATTTAGGTTATATAGTAGGAGATGAACACCCTTTATTACAGACTATTAGTATGTATTCAATTGAAGAACATACTGATAAACCTATTGTAATAGTAGGTATGAATATAGCTACTAGTTTATATCCTGAATTAGATGTTACAGAGAAAAAAATTAAAAATAATATTTATTATATATTTTCTCAATCAGAATCAGATAAACATGAAGAATCTTTAAATACATTTTTATATTATTGTTATAAAGAACTTACACAAAAGTTTGTTGTTGTAAAAAATTATTTAGCTTTTAGTGATATAGTTTTATTAAAAACTGCCTTTATATATGAAACTAAATTATTTATAACAATTACATCAGGGGAGTATATATATTATCTTGATAAAAAAATATATAAATATTTTACAGAGAAAAATATAAACTCTCAAAGGTTTATAAAAAAATTAAAAGAACTATATCCTCTTTGTAGTTTTTATTCGTGGAATACTGATTTTTATTTTCAATCTTATTTAAAGACAATAAACTATTATATATCTTTAAAAGATTTTAAAACATTACATTTTTTTGATTCTAATATTGACTTATATATTGGTGCAGTATGTTTAGAATGGTTAAAAATACTAAAAACAGCAAACTATCCTGAGGAAACTTTACAGTTATGGAATAGGGCGTATGATGTTGAAAATTATTTATCTGCTACAAAAATAAGAATTGATAGAGATAAACTTAATAGTTTAGAAGAAAAAATGTCGTTTAAAAATTTAACTGATGATGAACATATTCGGCAAATTTGCAATGGAACTGATAAGATAACAGGAAGAATTTATTCAAGTTCTAACGGACTTAGTCTTCAAACCTTGCCAGAGATTCATAGAGATATTGTTATTGCCGAACCTAAAAGTGTATTGGTAGGGTTTGATTATAATTATTTTGAATATTCTTTATTATATCAAATATGTAATATGGAATGTGAAGATGATCCTCATTTAAAACTTGCAGAGGTGCTTTTTAAAGACAAAGAATACAGAGATATAGCTAAAGGTATTAATTATAGTATTTTATTTGGACAATCTATTGAAAATACTATTAAAGATATTAAAAACAAATATCCAAATTTAAAAATAAATAGTGATTGGTTATATAGTGAATTAGTAAAAATAACTAAACCTTTTTCTAAACTAAAAGAAAAATTAGAAGAAGAACTTAAACAAACAAACGTAATATATAATTATTATGGTAGAAATATATATCCTCAAAAAGATTATGCGTGCTTAAACAACTATATACAATCTACTGCAGCTGATTTAGTTATTATTAAAATAGATAAGTTAAAAAAATATTTATCTCAATATCCAACCATAAATAGAATATTATTACAACAATATGATTCAATTTTATTTAACTTTAGTATAGATATTGTTGAAAACACTGATCTTTTAGATGATATTATTGAAATTTTAGAATCTCCTGAAAAGGGCTTAAAAGGAAAAACTACAATGCAATACGGGAAAAACTGGAAAAAGTTAAAAAATTAAGTAATTTATAGTTAAAAAATAATATTTAAAAGAAATACTTACAATGATTTTACTGGAATATTCTTTAAAAGAAAAAACAATATTAACTCAATTAATTAATTATTTAGAACCTTTAGTTCCTAGAGAAGAGTTTGAAAAAATATTAGATTTTTATAGTTATTTTGACGCTAGTTATTTTGACTTAGAAAATGCGGCTGTGTATCAAGAATTTATAAACGCTCTTAAAGAATTAGCATCAAAAAACAATATAATACTACCAGAAGAATTAAGTTTACCTGAATAAACTTTTTAACTATCTGAAGTATCTATACCGATTATAATATAACTAAAACCCGATGTTCCCATTTGTGATATTTTATCTATATAAAAGTTTGTAGCTATTTTTTCATCTAAAAATTCTTTTAACTTATCTTCATTTATAAAAGATTCAATCCATATTATTTGTTTTTTTGCTGCCATTTTTTAATTTATTTTTTGTAAATTACTTATTTGAGTTTTAATCATATTTGCTAATTCATAATCCTCCATTTCAGAAGCAAGATTCATAACTATGTTTAACTCTTTAACGTTTAAATCTATTAATGCAATACCTAAAACTTCTAATTCTCTTAAGGTAATTTCTAAATTTTCACCTTCAAGGTCTTCAAACTCAGATTGGTGAGATTGTTTTTCATGTTGTGGTGATTGTAGCAATTTAGTATTTCCATAAGGAATAAATTTTTCTGTTTTACTTATTATTTTCTGATATTCAGACATTAAATCTTCAAACTTTTTTCCTTTAGTTTCTTCTAAAAAATTAATCATACTATCACGTTGATTTCTTGTTTTATAAGAAAAATTTGTATTAACTTCTTTTATATCAAAAATAACAGATAACCCGTTATTAAAAACTGCCTCACAATTATTTAAATCCCATTTACTTAATGTTGCAAACAAAACTCCTGATACTGGATGAGAATTTTGACTTATAAAATCACTATTGAATTTTTCAGGAGAAATATATAAAAGATCCCCTATTTCCCAACTTGTAATTTCGTCTATAAAACATTGTTCTTGAAGTTCTTTCTCTTTTTTTAGTTTCTTTTTATTGGATATTTTTTTTATAGTTTTTTGGATTATAGCTATTATAAGCAATACTAAAAAACCTTGTCCAATGTAATAAAACAAATCGTGCATTCTTTTTAATTTATTAGGTTTAACGATATTAAAATAAGAAAAAATTTGAATATTTTATTTATTTTAAATATAAAAGAATAAATGATTTTAATGCGATTTAAACAATTATTTTATTTATATATATAAAGTTATTAACTTAACAAAATAATTGTTTAAATTAAAGATAAGATAGGTTAATTTTTAATTTTGATGTTATTTATAATAACAGTTGAATTAGGTCTAGTCATTATGCCGTTAGAAATATAAACAAAAGGTCTTTTTTTAACAATATTTATTAATTTAAATTTTCCATATTTTTTCTTTTCTATAACTATATCTATAGTATCAATTGTTTTTAAACTAAAGTTAACAGAATCATTAATTAATGTTAATTTTAAATCAGTCCATTGATCTTTATAGTTTCCTACTTTATATTTAAGTATAGTATCGTTTTTAATAACAGTATCGTGTAAAATAATTTTTCCAGATGTATTTGTTTGAGTTAAAGCAGTAAGAATTTGATCTACTTTTTTCTTTTTTATATCTAAATCTTTAACAATATTTAACAATCTGTCTATTTCTTTATTTTTTAACATTTCCAATTCAGACATTTTTAAAACTAAAGAACTTTTTTGTGATACTAATTTTTGGCTTTTAGATTTGTAAAAACTAACAGTATCAAAAGAAGAAGAAACATTAACAGATAACCTATCTATTTCTTTTTTTTGATTACAAGAATGCATAGTTAATACTACTATTGATCCAATTAAAATAATGTATATTACTATTTTAATAATTAATTTATAAAAAATTGCCATAATTTTATTTTTTTAATTTTTCTAACAATACAAAAATATATTCAAATACAATACTAAATATAGTAAAGTAAACAAAAGTATCTACAGCTCTTGCTAAAATGTCATTATTTATAATAAGTAAAGAAAACGGGATATAGTTTGAATAAAAAGTTAAAATAGCTATTGAAAAATTTGTTTTAAGTAAGTCAAATAAATGCCACCCATCTCCAATAAAAGCAAACCACCTTGATGAACCCAAAAATTTCTCGCCTAAAGGTTTATAATTTTCCTTATACATATTCATCCAAGCTATATCAGGGTTTAACCAATTATATAATTTAGATTTATTACTAAGTTTATTAAACACTGATGAATACCAGTGAAACTTAATAGTATCAGCAATAGCTTTCATTAATCCAGCTAAACAAAGAAATATTATAGATATAAGGTAACTCATTGTTTTTTATTCATTTCTTTGTTCAACTTAAAATAATTATATATACCTAAGATGAATAAACCAAACGTATATATACCTGTTATAATAAATAATACTATAGTAATGTCATATATAACGTCACTATCTTGACTAAAAGTTCCTCCTAAAAACAACAATGTTGCAAGGGTAAATAAAATTTTTACAGGTTTTTTAAAAAAATCCTTAAACCAATTTTTTATAATTTTCATTATTTTATTTTAAATATGCTTTATAATTTATTATATCTACATCTTGATTAATTTGTAGTGTCGTCACCAAAGGCATTAAAATGGTTTGCGTCTGTACTCCTATTATCCTTTGGGTCTTAGGGCTATTAGAGTCTAATGGAGTAATAGAACTGCTTCCAACTATCTCACTATACCCATTTATTAAATTATCTATGTGTGGTTTCTGTATTTTCATTTTATTTAATGATTAAATGATGCTAACATATTTCCCAATATTGGTGCTACTGCATCTTGTATGGCTGCTTTAGTTAAAATTGCTTCCCCCACTGTATCATCAACGGGAACTCCTTTAAGTACCGATTCTTTTGGCGGAACGCCTAGAGTTCCAGTAAGTTCACTCGCTGTTCCATACACAACTCCACTTCTAACATTTGCAACTATAGGATAACCTATACCAGATATTGCTGTTGAGAATTGCCTTTCTGAGTTATTAACAGACTGTGTAACCATTGTTTGAATCGCTATATTGTCTATCTCAAAATTTGTTCCGAAAAATGGGAACTTCTTATTCGCACAAACTATATTTCCTCTAAGTCTATTCACACTTGTTGCCCCTATTGAGTAAACAGCCATTGAGCCATTCGCAACAATATTTCCAGAAACGTCAATCGTACCGTTTGTTGTAGAATAAATACCAGCTACTGCATTTCCCCCAGAACCTCCTGTTATTGCTCCGGTTACATTAACTGTTGCTGTCGCAGAATTTCTTATTCCATAACAGTTAATCCCTCCAACACTGCCAACTACATTTCCTATAAATTGCGGATTTGCAGGGGCTACTGCTGTCACATTTATACATTGTGTGTTTAACACTGTCCCTGAATAAATCACCGCCGTTATAGTGTAGGTGCTTCCAACAGTAAACCCTCCACCATTTGTTCCACCACTTCTTAAGGTATTCCGCAATGATAACACAATAACATTTTGGTCTATTGTTACTATTTTACCATCCGCATATACGTCGTCTGCTGCTTGTGGCAGTGTTCCACCATCCCATGTTGATGTCTCTGACCAAAATCCGGTTTGTACTGCGTATCTTGTTGCCATAACTTATATATTTTTAGCTAAAACGTACTCTTCTAGTGCCGCATTTATCTTACCTATGCAAGTAAGAACGTCAGTGTCTGTACTGTTAAAAACATCACTCATTAATGCTACTGTGTTATCCAACTCCACAGGAATCTTATTCCCGTCAATTACTGCAAATGGTTGCAGCTTTAGATTGGCGTTTACTAAGATTCTACCCTCTTTAGTTATCGCTGAACTAACTGCCATAGATGCTGCGTAATTTTCTACTGTATATTCAACCTTGTTGATTACGACTGTTCGTTTATTATTTGTTTTCATATCTGATTCTTTTTATGTGTAAATTGTTGTTAATCTGTCATCCCATGCTACATCATAAGCATGTGTTACCGTATTTGTTCCATTAGTGTTTATTTGTATTCGAGATATTGTCCAAACCTCATTTTCTTCTAGACTACCTGTAGTAGCAATACCGCAATAATTATAAGGAACAACATAGTCATATCTGTTTATTATATTATTTTCTACAATTAAAGAGTCTCCTGCAATATATAAAATTGTTCCAGTTTCAGAAGAATCAAAAGTTACTGTAAAAACATTTTTTGAATTATGTTTAACAATGAAAGGTATAAATTGTTCTCCTAAATTATCTAATACTTGAATGATAGGAAACATACCTTTATTATGAGTTACAACAACAGAGATTGCTTCAATAAAAGGAACTTCATAAACAATACCTTTTAAACTTTGTAACCATTCTTGTTTAATACCAACAAATCCTTCTTCTATTGCAATCTCATAAGCACTTAACCCTTGATCTCCTTGAATACCTTTTTCACCTTTATCTCCCTTAAGTCCTTGGGAACCAGTTAAGCCTTGTATTCCCTGGTCTCCTTTGAGTCCCTGAATACCTTGATCACCTTTAAGCCCTTGAGGGCCTGTAATTTCTAATATAGAGATTAAATTTATCCAATCTATATCTTCTATATATTTCCATTGTATAAAATCATTGGTTATTCTTAGTTCAATAGGCTCTCCTGGATCTCCTTGGGGACCAATTAAAGAATTTAACCATTCATCAAGAGTACCTTCAAATCCTTCTTGTACAGCTAATTGGTAATTGCTAAACCCTCTAGGGCCTATTCCTATACCATTTTGCACAGCACCTAAGACAATAGGTTTTTCTACTTCTATTTGTAAACTAATAGGTTTTTCTACTTCTGTTTGTAAACTAATAGGGGTTTGTATATCTAGATTTGACACTATATTAAATTTTAAGTTATTATTTCCCCTATGATTTCAAAACTTCCTCTTCCTGTTGTAACTATGCCATAACTTCCTACTGTATTATCTGTAAGTTGTAACTCCCATTTTCCAATACACCCTTTATGCCCCTTAGTATCAGTAGGTAATAAATATACAGTTATTTGTTGTTTGATAATTATTTCTTCATCTCCTTCATCATTAATTATAGTTTCTTCTGGATAAGAAATAACCATACTTCCATCAGCAGTTGTTTTAGATATAATAGTTTGATTGAATCTGTCTCTAACTTGAAAAATTGCAGACGCAAACAGTAAAGATAAAGTATCTGGAATTATAAATACTATATCTCCATTATCTCCTTCTTGTCTAGTAATTTTTATTTCTTTACTAATTAAATATGAAGCCATTAATTTTTAATTTTAAAAAATAAGTTAAAGTTAACTGTTGTCATTTTATAAAAAATAGTTTGTCCAACTACATTAACAAAATCTTCTACATAGTTTTTCATATAAGCTACTGATTTATTCATATGAAAATCTGTACCATATAATATTTTATGACAAAGTGTATCGTGTTTAAAGAGGGCTTTAATTAATAATTGAAACTCTTCTGTATAACATGAAAAAGATGTATCTGTAAATAAGTTTGGTAAAGTAATACAAGCTTTTAATATTTGATAAGTCCATGAATATTCACTAATAGGCTTGGTTTCTAAAATTGGATTAAATAAAATATTAATTTCGTTATCGTCAATAAATTTTTTAATTTCATCAACACCTCCCATATGAGCTATGTCAAAATTAACATTCGGGTTTTTTCTCGCAACTTCTATTAGTCCAAGAGGATTATTAAAATTAGAAGATTTATCCCTTTTATTATTTTTAGTTTTAAATAAAGAATAATGAGAAGCTCTTAGTCTTTTATCAATATCTTTACCTCTATAAAAATTTATATTTCCTCTACTACAGTGAAAAATAATAGGTTTATTTTTTTTAGCAGCATAATGATACATAGGTTCATAATTTATATCATAAGGAAATGTCCCCATATAATTATAAACTTTAAATCCTGAAATTTTATTACCATATCTATTTATCAAATCTATATATTGGGGTCTTCTGCAATCAATATGTAAAAACATTTTGATTTTTTCATCATATTTAATTAAATTAACAACTTCTTGTATTTGATCCTCAAAAGGAGTAATAAGTTCTCCTGCTCCCATATAGGTTTGATCAATCGTTAAAATATTAAACTCAGTACCTATAGGATAATAAGATTTTAATTCTTTAAAATTTTCTTCTTGCGTTTTTCCTAAGTTTATTATAAAGTTAGCTATTCTATCAAGATCATCTTTGTGTGTACAAGGATTAAGGGTACGTAATATTTTAATTATAACTTTTCTTGGCAAGTCTTTTAAAATTATACGAGATAATATAGGTATTACGTTTTTTCCTAAATTTTCAGCTGTTATTATATGTTCATGTCCTACTATCATATTTAAATCTTTTCATTTTCTTTTTTACAAAAATCTAAAAATAATTGTAAATTTTTATTTTCTTCTTCTTCTATTTTTTTTACATCTTTTATCATATTATTTATTTTATAAACATTATGAAGTAAATCAAATTCTACTTTTTCAATTTTATTATTTTTATAAAAATCAAAAAATGTATATTCTTCTATAAAATTTGAAAAATATATTATAAAAGAGTCTTGATTGAGTCTTGTAAAGACCATATGTTCTTTTTTTAAATTACATATTATCGATTTTAACACTTCTTCATTTGATATATTTTTCATTTTTATTTTTTATAGTTTTTATTATTTGTGATATTATTTTAATTTCTTGCAAAACGAATTTTCCGTCTTCACTTTGCCCTAGTTTTCTCACTAACTGTCCTAACCCTGCCGAAATAGCGCCTATTAAAGCTAATTTATAGTCTAATTCAAAAGATCCTGTTGTTTCTATCATATTATATAAAGAAACTGTCAAATCTGTTAATGAGCCTACAAAGCCTCCTAAAAATGCCATTAAAAGAGCTTGTAACCAATCTCTAGATAACAAAGTACCTCTCTTAGAGGTAATTTTTTTTACTTTTTTTTTCGCTTTCATTATATTAACTGTTTAGTTTATTTTAAATATTAAAAATATATGCAAATTTTAGATTATTTGTTTAAATTTTAAAAATAAAAACCCTTGAAATAATTTTTATATTTCAAGGGTTTTTATCTATCTTATTAAATATTATTTCATCATTGTTATTTAGAATGTTGTACCAACGCACTTAATCCAAGTTGCTGCACCGTCGGACCCTCCTACTAAGCAAATATAGATACCAGTAGCTGTAAATCTCACTTCACCAGTAATACCTTCTGAAGTAGCTGATATTGGAGCTATATTATTATCAGGAACTATCACTCGTTTACCTAATAGAGTCACTCCAGTGTAGTTATCATAGGTCTTATCGGATATATTGATAAATGCACTATTCAGGCTACTCGTTAGTCTGTTATTATATCCTAATAAGAAAGAAGAATTAGATCCACTTAGATCATTATCATTTCCAAAAACTATGGCTCCGGAACTAGTGATTATAGTATCATTATAACCTTGACAAAATGACCCATTAGAAGCATCGATAAGATTAGTATGTCCTATAGAATACGTATAATCTGATTGACTTATCTTTGAGTTATCACCTAAGGCTATAGAATATTGTGAACCGTAATCTAAGGTACTTGCTACTGATATACCATTTGATGAATTTTTTATTGAACCTCCATTAAATATAATCCCATCTGAACCACTAAGGATTGAACCTCCATTAAAGGCTATACCTTTAGAGCTACCTCGAATAATTCCACCTACAAAGCCATAACCAGTCGATGCATTGGTTATTTGACTAGATTGGACTGCAATCCCGAATGAAGTTGTATCTATTGTTGACCCATATAATGATACTCCATAACTATTACCTTTTAAACTTGCATTACCTATAGCTATACCATTACTACCATTTGAGAGCTCACCAGAACTACCCACTAACCCAAAAGAGCTCACGGAAATTATACTACCTGCATCAGCCACTAAACCTTTTGAGCCACCTGATAAAACTCCACCAGATACTAATCCGAAAGATCCACCGATTAATTGACCTCCATTAGTAGCATATCCATTAGAGTTATTTATCAAACCAACTTGAGTAGCCATACCAAAACTATTATTTTTAATAGTACTACCTCCAAAAGCTATACCAGTAGAGGAACTATCTATCAAACCACCTTGAGTAGCCATACCAAAACTATTATTCTTAATATTACCTCCAGCTCTTGCTAATCCCATTGAACCATCAATTATACTTCCTTCAGTAGCAAAACCATATCCACTTGTAATAGTTGATCCATTATAAGCAAACCCATGAGAGACATTAGTTAATGTAGCTCCTCCACCAGAGGCAATACCATCGGAAGCACTGGTTATGATACCTCCATCTCGAGCTATACCTAATGATCCGTTGTTAATTAAAGAATTATTACCTCTAGCTATACCTACACCACCTGTAGTACCGTCAACTACACCTCCTTCTAAATAAATCATACCTTTGTTAATATAACCTTTATCCACTAAGCTTCTATCCGTATAATTCATAGAGTAATCTCCACCATACTCGATGCCACCAAATGTAGGTATATCATAAGAATATACCGATACCTTAGTTGTATCGATATTTAAAGTAACGGATTTATCGCTCCCGCTCAATGCAGTCCAACTTTGTAACTCTACATAATTTATGTTACTAACTATATGAGTCCCTAAAGTAGATTCATAATTACTGGTATTAGAATTAAATTCGTAGTTATTAATATCTAATTCAGAATAAGCAGAATCCGTAGGGTTAATAGATCTAGCCATAAAAGTTAATAAAGTATCAAATATTACTCCCTTAGTAGATTTATCTCCTAATAAATAAATTGATTCTAATAAATTTCCTGAATAAGGTATATTTAACCCTCCATTAGATATAGTATTAGGATTAACTTTAGTAACTTGACTTAAAGATTGATTAGCATTTGCTTTTTGTGTTAAAACCCATAAGTTTTTAGTTTGTTGATCTAATATTATTTGTTTGTGTGCTGGTACAGTAATTCCAAAAGGAGTTAAACTATCTATAACCGGTAAAATTGGAGTTTGTCCAAATAGTAATATACTACTTAATATTAAACTTAATGTAATTATTATTTTTTTCATTATTTTTATTGTTTTTATTATTTATTTTAAATTGTTAAATAAGATATTGCTATATTTTCTCCTTCTGATAAATTAGAAATAGAGATATATCCCGGATTAGGCGAATTAATTATATATAAAGAAGAATCTATTAAAATTCCATTTCTAGCTATTCCAACATTTTTTACACCAGATGTATTTACTATGACATAACCATTATTAACATCAGTTAATGAAATGGATATAAACTTAACTTTAGGATCAACATATGATACTACAGTTTCTGCTGTTTCTTCATATGTTAAATATTTTAAATTTCCATTTTCATCATAACTAATAATAGTATTTGGTTGATTAGTTTCTAACCCACCTATAATACTAGTTTCTGTTGTTTGTTTTTCTCTTTTTTCTATACCCATTATTTTAAATAGTTAAATATTTCACAAATATAGACTCACCATCTGACAAATCGGCAAGTGTTATTTTTCCAATAGTAGGGAAATTAATAGTATATAAAGAAGGATCAATTAAAATTCCATTCCTAGATAGGATAACATTTGTAATGCTATTAGTATTTACAGTTATATAACCATTATTTTCTTCAATAGAAGTAATAGGTATAGTAATTGTTTTAGGTTCTACATAAGGTTTAATAACAATTGCTACCTCTTCGTGAGAAAAATATTTTAAGTTTCCATTTTCATCATAACCAGCAATAGTGTTTGGATGAGTTATGGGTAAATTTTCAACAATAAAAGTTTCTATTATTGTTTCAATTTCGTAAGGTTTTCTTTTTTTTTCTAAGCTCATTAATTTTATTTTATTAAAACTTTTAGAATATATTTAAATTTAAATTCTATGTATATAAACATTTGCTGATTCTATTGTTATATTGTGGGCACCATCAAAATTCTTCACAGATAACCATAAATATTGTCCTGCATTTAAAGATACTAATCCACCTGCTCCAACATTTCTGTAAGTTGGAGATGTAGTGAAAATATTTCTTATACCTATGTTATCTAACTCAGTCACATCTTTATTTAATTCAAATCTAAAATTTTCATTATTTGTAGCACATATTGCAGTTATGTTAAATGAAGCCTGAAATATCCCACTATAAATTGACCTGAGTGTGGCTGGTCTTCTAACCGAACCTGTAGCATCATTTGTAACGTATGCCTTGGTTATATAGAAATTAGTAGCATCTATTACTTTTACCAAATATTTTCCATTATAGTTAGTTGTAGCTGTAATCGTTATAGGTTGACCTGTCGATAAATCATGAATTGCCGATGTTGTCACTTTTGTAGTCCCTGCAACTGTTCCTGAATAATCTGCAAACGCTGTTATTGTTCTTCCTAAGCCACCAAAATAGACAAATGAAGAATCAGTATTTGGTGCTAGAACTCCATCGTTATTTCCGAATGTATTATACACTGCATGATATATATTAGCTGTATCAATTACACAAACAACAGCATTATTATACATGTACATTTCCCCATAATGTCTATCCCTGAACTTCACTATACTCCAACTTGATACACCTGTTCCTGTAAGAGCAACACACTTGAATAAAACTCTCGTGGCTGGATAAACTACACTCACTGTATTCAAACCGTTTGATTTAACTGTAATAATTCCTAGAGAATCATTTATAATCTCAAAATCTAAACCTAACACCAATGTAGCTACATCAGGAAGAACCACATCATTGTTTAATGTACCAATGAATCGTTGAGTGTGTTCACTACCTACTGTTAATGTAGTGGTTCCAGTTGATGTTACTTGACCATAATATCCCGATATAAAATTAGGAGACTTCAGTATATTATTTTCTGTTATATTAGTCATTACTTCTAATTTATAGTTGTATTAATATAGATTGTACATATAGTTGCAAATTCATCTATTGTTTGTTTTTCAGCAACATGAGTTTCGCCCCATATTAATAAATCTCCTGTATTGACAGATTCTTTTGAATTATTTTGAACTGTAATAGTATTCTTATCATTGCCGAATTCTTCACTCCTATCTTTATAAAACGAATAAAGAATACTTGTATCTTCTTTCCCTGCATTTGCAAGAATTTGTGAATATATTATTCTTACTTGCTCTGCTTTATCTTGTACTGACTGAGGTTGTTCTGCAAGTTGCATTAAAACTCCTTGAAGTTCATTTCCTTGTTCATCTTTTGGTACAATAACTACTGTATCTAATTCTTCGTTATTTGTATATGCTAATAGTTTTATTGTTTTCATAATTATCCGAGATTATAAGTTACATCTTCATTTAATTGATTTTCAATAATTGGATTAGGATTATAATTTAATGGCACGGTTACCACAGTTGTTGCATTTACTAAACTACTAGCAAGTATATCACCTTCACCTATTCCACTAACTGTTATTACATTATTTACTACCATTGCAGTTCGTGTAAGCATTGGTGTAATTGCATTTATTAATGCAGTTATTTCGGTTGCTATTTCATTTTTGGTTTTTCCAAGTCCTAAACCATCATAAGATATGGCGGTTGTATTAGTGCCGTCAAAGAAATTAAATGATGTAAGTAAGTTATCTGCGGTTACTGTTATAGTAATTATTTTTCCAAATGCTAATTTTAAACCATGTGTTATTTTATCACAATTTGTCGTACAACCAAGTACGTATATATCTTTACTTGCTGATGTATTTGCCGTACATAAAATTGGTGATTTACCATTTGTCTTTAAATAAGAATTTAAAAAAATTAAAGTTCCTCCCGATTTAGTTATTAACCAACCACTTGTATTTACAAATGGCATATTTCCAATTCTAACGATTCCTCCTGATTGAATAATTGAAGGAACTGTTGCTGACTCTCTTGTTATCTTACCCAAGAAGTTTAATTCGCCACTTGATATATTCACAAGTGGTACAGAATAATGACCAGGACCAGCATCACTTCTATAATTAATAATACCACCAGTTTGAGTTATTTGTGATACTACCGAAATTGGACAATTTATTTCAAGAACACCACCAGTTATATTAGATCCTTGTAAAACACTAATAACAGTTGTAGAGTTGAAATTAAGTCTTCCTGCCATGTTTACAAATCTTCCCGCAAATGTTCCATTAACAGTACACTCACTATTACTATCTATATTCAAAGCAGAAGGTGAATCACATGAACTCCAACCATTTAAGTAAAAATATCCATATATCAAATTTATACTTCCAGTTGTTCTTGCATTACAAATAGTTTTTCCGCCTGTTCCGCTGATATATATATCTCCTTGTACTCTACCGTTTAATATATTATAAGCATTATTAATACTATAAGCATAAGCTGGAGATGGTGTTTCAATATCAACATTACAAATAGCATTACCTACACTATATAGACTAACCCCTTGTAATAATCCATAAATTTTTGCTTCTAAATTTAAATACTTAGCATCAGAAAAAGCAATTGCTCTACCTAACATATTTCTGATTATTCCTTTTATATCATAAAAACCATATTGTGTACTAGACTGTGTACCAATTTGTATCAACCATGTCGTTGATGTACTTGAATAAATTTCACAATCCTGATAATATTTAAAATTGGCATTTTGACCAACACAATTGATAAATCTACTATTTGCATGTGTTCCAATAAATAAACCACCTTCAAGTATATAATCAGAATGCCAAGTATCTGAAATGTTAAATAAAGTTAAATCTCCCCAACTAATCTGAGAACCTTTAAAAACCCATCTCATACCTTCTTTAGCTAAATTAGTTGTAGGAACAAAATTACCTTTGCAATACACAGTATAATGTCGTATCCAAACAGGCATAAACCCTCCAGTACTCTGTGTCTGTGAGGTAGTTACTGATTTTGCATTTTCTAATCCACCATCTTTGGTAATTATTCGAGTATTATAAACTAAACCTGAACCATAGGCGAATGAATCACCGACTTCCATTAAATTATAATCAACATCAGATATATTAGTTATAACCCTACTTCCTGAGGTTTTTGTTGCTATCTGTGTCCCACTCCACTTATTTGTTAATGTAGATATTTTATCAAGTGTTTTATATTTAAACAATATTGTTCCGTCCCCTGATATATCATCTCCAAATACTGAATCAACAAATAATGAATGAGATAAATTAACAATAGTACTATCTTTCCAATCTACATCTCCGCCATTATTTTTATACAAAACTTGTCCTATTTCCGCACTACTTACCCCTGTCACATTATTCAGAGCTGTTTGTTGAGAAGATACATCGGATAAATTATTAGATGGTTTTAAGGGTATATACCCTATCCCAACATTTGATATACTCCAATTAGCATCTACTTCATCATCAGGACTGTCTATTAATGCTCTAACTGTATATCCAATCAATACAGGAATTCCATTTATATTTCCATCAGCAGATATGGTCCATATATCACCTTTCATTATCACTCCTGCCGTTCCACTTCCACCTGTTATAGGATATTTGCTTGTAATAGTTGGGTTATAGCTTCCTCTGTCATCAAATAATCCTAAAGTGGCATTTGTAAGTTGACCTTTTGTTACAAATTCATCATCATTTACTGCATCACTTCCTTTTACTGTTCCATCTCCTCGTACGGCAAATTTCCCTACTCCTAATTTATTCCATACCTCTAAAATATTATCAATATCTGCCATGTCATCGCCTGTCTGATATGATATGGCTCCTTTTGTCTGCAACAGTTTTATTTTAGGTATTGCACTAACCTCATAAGATTGTTGCATTGTAGTAGTTGCACCAATTGAAGAACCTAGATTTGGATTTCCAAACCTATCTAATTCCATGAATCTAGCCTTTGTCTCATTATTCAATTCTGTACATCCAGATTCAACTACTAATGCACATCTAAATAAGAAGTTTTGATTAAGATTTTGTTCAGGAATAAATTGTTCAGTAGATATTGCTTGAAGAGCTTCAGAAATGCTATCATATAAAAATTGACCTATTTGAACTCTTAATTTATTGGATACTGGGATGGCTAATCTATGAATTGTAAATTTTCCTACGGGTATTAATTCTTTCACACCATTATTGTCCCAATGTTCTGTATCTATTGTATCTCCCGTTTCATATATATATTCTTGAAGATTTCTTAACCTATGTCGTATATCTGCATCTGGAGACCCAATTAATTCACCTAAAGTAACAGCATTTGGTCTTTTATATCTTAAAACACCTGCTGAATTATATCCAGAACCACGTTTACATAAATTCCCTAATGTTTTGTTTACTTTTTTATTTGAACCATTAGGACTGAATAAATTACCATTTATATTAAATGCCCCAAGATAGTCTAAGGTATCATGTAATTGTGACTCTAGCTTAATAGCAACATCTGGTAAATTGTTAGTTGCATTAACATTTATGTTATTACTATGTACTGCATTACCAAGAGGAATATAATCCCATCTTTCATTTTCTTCGAATGGAGCATTTTTGTGTATTAATATATTATTTATTGGATCATATGCAAAATATGTTGACGTTATTCCAACTATTGTAAGATATTCTGGTATTACACCAACAAAACCTTCACATGTACTTCTAACTAATCGAGGATTATTAAAATCTGTTAAATCGATAAATATATATTCAAATTCAGCAATATTAATCTTTGTATTATCAACATTTATTGTTATTCCGCTCCACTCTCCTATTAGTCCATTACTTCCCGATAAAGATATATCATTTATTGTAAGATTTGATGGCATTTTTAACCATCCATTATTTGATTTAATAACTAAATCTCCAACTCTCCAATTTGTAATACCATCAAGCTCTGTTGATCCTGCTACTGATACTTTCCAAGCATAACCGGGAATTAAAGTTCCATCTATAGGAGGAGTATTTGTATCAGCATCCCAATCACCCTCCATTCTAATTATATTCCCTAAAATATTTTCAACTGCTTCATCTATATAATCAGACGTTGCTAATTTATCATTATTTCCCGTTGAACCTTCTGCTAATGCTGTTGGTAATATATTTTCAGTAGTAATTATTTTAAAATTATCATCAAGAACTAAATTACTATTATTTATTATTAAATTATTATATTCTAAAGAAATATATCTAGTATCTCCGTGATCGGCGGTATTTAATACATAATTATTATCAACAACAAAATCACTTGCAGTTATAACATATTTATATATTTTATTATTTTCTCTACAAAAAACCAAAGGATAATCTAAAGTTTCTATATCAGTTTTTAAATCAAAACCATAAATATGTGTATTAAAATATTCTTTATTTTCTGTACCAATTAAAATAAAATTATTTAAAGAAACATTTGTTAATTTTGTTAACTCATCTGCTGTAGATTTAAATCCTACTATATTGGCAAAAGAGACTTTAATATTTTTAGAGTTAGTTAAATCTATAAAATCAGTATTTATATTTAAATCTGTATATAGAACTGTTCCCGCTATTTGGTTATCTGTTATAAAAATATTTGTTATAGTTAAATTACTTTTAACTAAATTATTTCCTAATAAAGTACAATTAGAATTAATTACATAATTTAAATTTCCTGTAGTTTTATAAAAGATAGTACTTTCTATTATATTATCTTTAAAATCAGTTAAAACAGCATTTAAATCAGTTAAAACAGTGTTTTTAATAGCTAACTTTCCTTTTTCAAAAAAAGTAACTTCTAACAATAAAGATTTATCAACTATTAAGTTAATTTTATTATTAAAAGTAATAGTTTTATTAAAAAAACAAGTATTAAAAGAAAGAGTTTGATTATTTCCAAAATAACTAATAGTATCTAAATCAAAATCAAAATTTATATTAATAAATTCTAATATACCAGTATTAATTTTTTGTTCTAATGTTCCAAACGGATTTCTTAAACTACTTGTTATTGTTGTAGTTAATTCATAAATGGAAACTGGGTTTATATCACTTGTAGTATAAACAAACTTATCTCCACTTGATGCAATTGGATAAAACAAATAATCTATAGAGTTTTGAATAAAATAACCTTTATAAAAATCTGTTGTTGTATTAAATGAAGTAGAAGTTATATTATATTTAAAGGGAATTAAAGCATCAGGCACTGAACCATCTAAAGAAAGACTTTCTGTTAAATTATTTCCTTGTATTCTTACCCTACTATTACCTATAAAAGTAATTGTAGATAAATAATCTATTATTTGTTGGTTTATTTCAAAACTACTATCATCTAGAATAATTGTTACTATTATATCATTTAAAATAGTAGTATATGATAAATCTTTAAAAGCTCTTTGTAAGGTTTGATAAGGTGTAGAAACTTCTCCTGTACCTGATAAATCATTTCCTATAGCAGATATATAAATATCAAAACTAGTTGAAATAAAAGAAGTTAAACTATTGTTGAATTCTATTTTTTCAATATTATCACCGTTTACGTTTGCTTTTGTTTCTCCTATATTAAGAAAAGTTTCTCCAATATACATGTATAATTCAGCAGTTCCTGGAATAGGGGAGCTGGTTAATTCTTGATAATATATACCTGATTCATATTGAAAAACCCAATTTCTAGAATCATCTATTGGAATTCTTAATCCTGAATTTTCTTCATATATTTTTACTTCATATTTATATCCAAAAGTAGGAGAGACAACGTTATTTACTCGAGTACCAGCTACTATACCATATTCAGGAATATTAATAGAGTGTGTTGCAAAATAAGCATGATTGTTTGAAGTTTCATCAATACTTAAATTTACCGTAAGTTTTAATACAACATTAGCTGCTTCTGCAACAACAGGATCAGGATCAATTGTTTCTGCAAAAATTGCACTAGAAGGTAAGTTAAAAAAATAACTTTCTTTTTCGTTTCCCAACTCTTTAGAGTTATCCGTATGGGATTTTCCTAATAAGTTTTTAAAAGCAATATTTGTTTTTGTTGTATTTTCTAAAGACATTTTTATTATTTTTATTTGTTGAAAAATAAACTATACATAATTGCAATTGCAGATAATATTATTATAACATTACTTATAAGTTTGCCTAATTCGTTATATTTAGCCATTTCAGGATGTTTTTGATCAATTCTTACAACCTCTGTTTCTTTTTTTAAAACTTCTATCTGTCCCGATAAACAATTAATAGTTGATAATAAATTATTAACTTCTTTTATATTGTTTTCTTTAACATTTAATAATTTTTTATCAAGTTCTTCTATTTGATTTTTTAAAACATTAATTTCAGCTAACTTTTCTTGAATTTTTTCAATTTTTTCGTTATGAGTATTTACTTTTTCGTTTATAGATTTAGATTCTGTATGAATCCTATCTAATTTTTCCATAAACAAATCTTGAATATGTTTAAGTTGTTCATGCAATACGTCATTAGATGATCTTACTTCAGCTATTAAAAGTGAAAGTTTAATGTTTTTTTCTTCTTCTTGATCTATTGTCATTATTTATTTAATATAGGTATTATATAATATTTATATTTAAATATTAAAAAAAACAATAAAGTTTGAAAAAAATAAAGATAAACTTGTTTGGGGTAGTTAATTTTATTTTTTTAAATAAATTGTAAGACAATATCATAAATATTACCTGCCATTTGTTGTCCCATCGTAATTTTTATGACTATATATCCCCCTGTATTAGCTGTATTTTTTGTACCTATTGTTAAACCCCAATTTGTATTTAAAGCACGACCTGTACCTAATAAAGAACTTCTGCAACCATCTCCATCTGAAAACATTTCAGTATCAAAATCATTATAACAATCTAACCACCCTGTTTGACTTGAAGCTTTAATTTCTACTTTACAATTATTTCCAGTTAAAGTTTCTGTTATTGGTACAAAGTTAATAGAATTACCTAAAATTTTTAATATAAAATTACTAGTAGTTGGAGCTGTTTGTTTAAAATAACGATAAAAAGTTCTATTGCCAGTTAATCCAGTATAATTCCTTGCAGGACCCTTTGTTGTACCATCATTCCAAATTGGAGCATTGGGCAAAACTGTAGTTCTAAAATCATTTGGATAAAAAAGACTCCATCCTGGATATATTAAAAGACCATCTATTACTTGTAATCCATCACCATAACCCGGGTTTATAGAATTTTTAATAGACATTTGACTATCCCACATATTAGAAGGAAAATTTACGAAATTATCAAAATCTATATTTGACGGCAATCGATAACCTTCACTTGTAAAGGTTTCTTGATAATTAGTATTTGTATCTACTAGATTATCTAATAAAATACCTGAAATTGTAGATGTTAGACTGTTACTTATTGATTGTACTGTTCTTTTAACTATTGTTTCTATTGTAGGATTTACGTTTACAAGAGCTATGTTGGAATTTAAAGTTACAGCTTTATTAGTAATTATTATTTGTTCATCAACCCCAGTTGTATTTGCCGGAATTTCTAAAGGACTAGTAGTTCCATAATTACAACTAAAAGAAATAGCATCTGTATCTTTATTATATGTATTTTTATATGCATTAGAAATTTTTACACTATAGAAAAAAGTACCTGATGTATAATATCCAATTCCAGATAAATATTTAATTCCAGATAATGAATTTACAACAAAAGACATATCTGAATACGCTGTTGCTGTTACATCATCATCTATTAAAATATCAAACACAGTTAAAGTTCTAACATCTCCCAATGCAATCACATGTTCTACTTTTATAGTATTATATCCATTATTTAAATCACTTTTTATTACCATCCAACCACCTGTTCTATGTTGTATAGAACTTAACTCTGAACCGTTAGCAAAATGTGCTGGAGATTGTGCAGATACATATATTCCTGTTGTTGTTCCTCCTGTTGTACCATCTATAGAGTTAACAGAACTAGTAAGATCTAAATTTGCTATTTCAATATCATTAATATATAAAATTAAATTACCCGTATCTGCTTTACTAAAAGATTGAGCTATATAAGAAGGTGTTGGTAACATCGTATCTTGCGGTACATCATAGTTAAAAATACCTGATAAAACATCTCCTGCTCTTGATGATATACCTAATCTATATCCTGATGTTAAAAAAGTATCATTAAGAGAAACAGGATCAACAACACCTATTCCGTCTGCTGGTGTATAACCAACTAAAGGTAAAGATGTATCAAAACTTAATTTTCCTGAAACTTGAGGAGTTAAAGTAAGTTCATTCCATGAAATTAATTCAGGGGCTGAAGTGGGAGTTAAAGCTTTTGCTATTTTATTTAATTCACATATAGCATCAACAGTAGTAGTAGATTCAAAATCGAACAAACCATTAGTCCAAGTACCTTCTGTAGGTAATCCTAATGGGTGAGTTAAAAAAGGTTGAATTATCCATAATCCTGAAGGATAAGTTCCGTTATATTGATATAAAACAGTATCTATATTTTTTATTTTAATAGTATAACTATTTGTTGGAACTATATATTCCCATGTACTATTATTATAATAAGCTATTTCATTTGCATGTGTAATAAACTCATCTATGGGTGTTGATGAAATTAAATATTTATCTCCCTGGGTTGGAGTTAATCCTATAGGAGTATTAACAATAGATATAACACTATCTTGCCATGTATCTGTTGCCATAGGAATAAGACTAATTACTCCCTCTATTTCTCCTTTAATAAGAGATTTTAAAGAAATAATAGTATCAGATGGTAATTGGTGTAAAAAATATCTATAAGGAATTTTTAAAGAAACATCAGTATCTATATCAAATAAATAAGGAGTCTCAACACCTGCTATTGTCAAATAATAAAAAGTAATAGTATAAGGTCCTCCTTCTGTACAACTTAACTTTCCGTAAACTTCTGATCTATCAGAATAAATTTTTCTATTATTAATAGTTAAATTTATTAAAACAATATTATGAGGACTAGCGCTAATTACACCATTTTCTGTTTCATCAGCTGAAATTCTTATATCTATAGGTTTACCTTTATAACCAGCTGTTAAAATAGTTGTTTCTAATGTAGAATAAATATTTACACTAGAGCTATTAATAGGTATAGTAAATGTTGAAATGTTTATATAGCCTCCAACTATTCTGCTTATTTGTTTTGCTTGTATGTGTTCTTGTTGCATTACCAGTAATATATTTCTAGTTTATCTGTAGTTTCTAAATTAAATTTATTATTTGTCCATATTAAATTTGCATTAACTATGGAATAATCTGTTGTATAAGTATATTTTATACCATTTATAAAAAGCTTTGAAAGATTAGGTGATGTAGGAATAAAATCTAATGAAAACATAGTTTGATCATCAGCTGCTACTGTTAATATTAATAAATTTTCTATACTAGATGAAGTATTGTAAATATAAAACTTATGTGAGGTTTTATCATAATCAAATTCAACTAATTTTCCAATTTGACCTTTATCAATTATTAATAAATCTCCATCAACAAAATCTCTTATTGTAATAGTATATGAACCTAAATCAAGACTAGAATCAATTGCAAAAATAAATTTAGCATTAGATGTGACTGCATAGTTTTTTAAAGTAATAACTATATTTTCGGTTAGAGTACCAGTAATTAATTGAGTAACACTATCTATATATGCGAGTAAATCAGAAGTAGTTAAGTTTAAAACAGATCTTCCTCTTTTTCCTATTGTAGATGATGAATCAATATGTACGTCTGATAAAACCAAACCTGAAAACACACCTGTTATATTACTAAACGTACAATTTGTACAATTATCTGATATAATAGAAGAATTAAAAATTTTAATATTAGAGGAGTTAGATAAAAGTATAGTTGAATTAGTTGAATATATACCTTCACAATTATCAATTGTTCCTACAGAATTTATTAACAATGTTTTTGATGATGATGTGATTGCGACTTTTGAATTAAGCAATTGTGAATTTGATTCATTAACATCATCAATGTTTGCTATACTATTATTTATAGTATCTAATGTTATTTTATAATTATATTTAGTTGAACCTATTATTGTTCCTGATGGTGTAAAATCATTTATAGTTAAAGCAAGTACTCTAAAAACCTGTCCTATCCCTTCTCCTATTTGATCTGTTGTATCCGTAATATCATACCACTGTAATGCAATAAGATTATCAGTGTTTGCCAAATCATAATAAGCGGAAAGTGTAATAGATATAGGATCAGAGGTTATTGTAATTAAAGTATATACGACACCAGTCCATTTATAATATTTTCCTGATGTTAAATCAACATAATATTTATTTAATACTGGTGTAATTAAAATAGAATACCCAGCATCTTCATAAAACAAACCATCTATATTATTATAATATCCTTCTACAGCATCTGGTGGAATAGGTCCACTACCTCCACTTACATTTATGTAATTATTATATAAAATATTAGCAGCTTCATGTAAATTAATAGCAGCTAATTTAGCCTCAGCCTTTGATTGAAAAGTAAGAGATATAGTTTCATTACTTTCAAGTAATATTAATAAAATATTTTCTTCTGTATTATTACTTAAATATCTTCCTATGTTTATATTATATAAAATTATTCCTGATGTATTTTGAAGAGATAAAATTATATCAGATGATTGATAAGGAACAATAAATGTATTTGGATTAAGTGCCATTTTTTTTATTTATAAAATTTATAATAGTATTGCTCCATTCATAATTTGTTTAAACCTAAGTTCAGCTGTTGCAGCTTCATTTGAATTTATAAATGTTAATTCCGTTGGTTGATAATTGTTTACCTCCTTGATGACCAACGTTTGTCCTTGTTTGTAAAAAATAAGAACATTTCTTAAAATAATTTGATGTATAGTTTGACCGTCAATAGGGTGTTTGATTACAGCTGTTTGTCTTTGAATTTCCGTTTTAACATTTAAAGCAACAAGATTACCTGATGTTAATGGATTAACTACTGGTACTGTTGGAGTTACTGTTTTTTTCTTTTTATCTATAAAATCCATTATTTATATTGTATTTTAATTCTTGTTCTATCATTTGGTGTTGGCAATGTAAAACTTTCTTGATTATTTGCAAAAGTAAAATAACCATAATAAGTTCCTGATTTTTTTATAAATAAAGGATCAATGGTTGTTAAAATTTCTGAATTTTCCATATTATTTATATTAGCTGTACTGTTTGTTATTAAATTACCATAAACATCGTATAGTTTAAAAATAATACTATATCCTGATAATAAAAAAGGTGTTTTATCTCCAAACAAATTAGTTCTTTCATAAAGGTGAACTAATATTTTTAACTCACCTCCTAAATTACAGTTATATATATCTTTTTGTAAAACTATAAAAGGATATGTATTGTAAGCTCTTTTATCAAATATTTCACAAGTATCCGCCATTTTTTTATTTTAAATATAGTTTTTGGAATAACTTTTTAAAATAAACAAGTAAAAGTTTAATTGTTAAATTTTTAAACTTAACTTATAAGCATTTCTTATATTTTTATTTAAATAATTTCTTAAAATATTAGTATTTTTTCCCATAGGATATTTACTAAAATCCTCTAGTGATGTTTTAGAAGGAGAAATGTTTGAGTTTTTAGATTCAGCATCTACAATTGTTGGTAAATCTGATTTAGTTTCAATAGCGTTTTCTTTTTCTTTTTTAAGTTTTTCGTCTTGTGCTTTTTTTATTTCTTCTTTATTTGGAATTTTTATTTCTTGTTTTTTAAACTGAATAATATCTGCTAATATTCCAAAATTATAATGTAAATTTAAACCCCAAATTCTATTATTTTTAACTTCTAATATCCAAACTAAAGGTCTTTTGTCATGTATATCTTCAGCATTATATTCAAAATAATATAACATTCCCGGTTTTAAACTATTAGGATGAGCTCTTTGAAGATTAAAAAATTGGCTTATATTATTAATCGTTAACTTCATTTTTATTTTTTCGATTTTAATAAAGATTTAATAAAATCACCTTCAGATTTAAATACAATTTCGTCAATATCATCTATTGCTGCGTTTATATATTCTATTTTTTGTTTAATGCCTTCAAAAATATCTTCTTCTATTGTATCTTTATAAAAAGGAAAATATATTTGTACTTTTTGTTTTTGACCTATTCTATGTATACGTTTTTCCCCTTGTAAAACCAAATGTGGTGAAAAAGGCAAATCGTTCATTATCATCATTGTGGCTGATGTTAAGGTTACACCTTCTGATCCAACTATATAATTACAAATACAAACATCAATAGAACTATTAGATTGAAAGTTTTCAATATTTAATTGTCTTTGTTTTTCTTTAATTCTTCCATCTAAAGTAACACATTTTTTGCCATAAATTTCTTTTACATAATCTACAATAGCGGTAAAGTTTGTAAAGACAACAACTTTGTGTCCTTGTTCTATGCAACTATCCAACATTTCTTTTAAAGATCCATCTTTTATTTTTTCTAAAGCACAAAACATTCTTTTGGCAGCAAGTTTAACAAAACCTTCTCCCGAAAATAAATTTTTTTGATAATGTTCTGATTCTGGATTGTTAATATTATCATAAATTTCTTGAAATTTATCATTTACTGCTTTTTCATACGCTTGAAACTGCCTTGATGAAAACTCTAAATAATAAGGAATCCTTAATTTACTAGGTAAATCAATAGCCTCGCTTGTCATCCTTCTGAGCATAACATCCTGTGTTCTGTAATGTAAATCTTTTAAGTTTGATGCACCACTATAATCCCAGCCAAAATCTGTTTTTTTACCGCCACAATATCTTCTACCAAAATCTGTTTTGTTTTTTCCTAAAGTATGTTTACAAATTTTTAATAAATTAAAAAAATCCATTGGTCTATTAGCCATGGGGGTACCTGTTAATAACCAAGTAGTTTTTGTTTTATTTGCAATTTTACTAAAAAACTTACTTCTTCGAGATTTAGAATTTTTTACATAATGTGCTTCATCTGCAACACCTAGTTTAAATTTTGCTTTTACAATTTCATTAATGTATTTATGAATTTTATCATAATTTATAATAATAACCTTATTATCAACCCATTTGTTATTGATTATGGAAATATTTTTTTCATCCATAAATATAGATAATTCTATTTTCCAGTTTAATCGAAGTGTTTTAGGGCAAATAATTATTGTTTTTTCATTCTTTTCTACAATAGCCATTACTGTTGATTGTGTCTTCCCAAGCCCACAATCGTCAGCTAAAATTCCCTTTAATTTATTTAATAACCAATTAGTTCCAACTTTTTGATGAATATAGGGTGGGCGAATTTTATATTTTCCCCAATCAATTTCAAAATCTTTTATTTCATCAATTGGTAATAAGGTTTTATTTTTTTGGATAGCTGCGACAGAAACAAGCATTTTTTCTGCCATAGAATTTTGAGTTAGAGTTAATTCTTCCCCTTCTTCTAATTTTTTTTTTAAAATTTTAAGATATGGATGAGGTCCTTGGTATTTTAAAATTAACTCTGAAATCTTTGACATATTCTTTTATTTTCTTTAAAAAACTATTGTTTTTCTTATTAAATATGTATAAATATTTTTTTCTCTCTTCTTCTGAGTTAAAAACAATGGTTATAGTGTGAAAATCTTTAAATTCACTACAAATATAACTTAAATATAGTTCTATATCTTTATCAGTTACTTCTCCATATATTTTACCTGATAATGGTAGGAAAGTAAGATGTAATATTTTATAATTAGTAGATTCAAAGTATTTAATTGTTTCTTTTATACTAAATAAAGTTTTGGTTAATAAATTTTGTTTTTTTATTTTATCTGTTATTATTCTTGAATTAGGTAAAACACTATGAATAATTTTATCTATTTTTAAAATTCCTGAATTTGTTACAACATTATCTCCAAATTTAAAGTTTTCTAACTTATAATCATATTTAATATTATAAATTTCTTTTTTTACCGAAGAACCGGCTTCTTTGTGTACATTAATAAAAGTTTCGTCTCCTGCTAACAGGCTACTTGAGGTCCATAAAATTAAAATATCTGTTTTGAAATTATTAAAACAGATATCTTGAGTAACAAATTTAAAAGTAGGAGATGATAACATTTTTTAATAATAAAATAAGAAAAAAAAATAAAAACATGGAACTTGAATCTTTAAAAACATTAAAAAAAACTTGTGAAGAGTGTGGTGAAGTTTTTTATGTTAAAAAATACTTTCCCAATGCAAGATATTGTAGTAATGAATGTAGACTAAAACATTTAGGTAAAACTAAAAGAACTATTACTTTAATAACTTTAACATGTGCTCATTGTAATAAAGAGTTTACAGTAAACTCTGCTAGAAAAAAACAAAAATATTGTTGTAACAATTGTAGATTTTTAGCCAAAAAAATTTATGTAGAGAAAATAAAAAAAATATGTATTGGTTGTGGTAAAGAATTTGAGGTGCATCCTATTAGAGGAAAACAAAAATATTGTGGAGATAAGTGTAGAATAAAATATCTTAATATTTATCACAAGCGCGAAAATAAAGCTTATGTTAAAAATTGTGTTATTTGTGGGAAAACTTTTACTTCATATAATATAAACGCAAAATATTGTTGTTATGGTTGTTTTAAAGATTATTATAGACCTATTCTTATAGCTAAAGATAAGGCTCGTACTAAACCAAAACCTATTATAACTTGTCAGTGTTGTGGTAAAGAATTTGAAGTTTTAAATTGTAATGCTAAAAAAACTAAATACTGCAGCAACGAGTGTAGAGTAATTTCTATGAGAAAAAATGCTATTAAAAAGAAAAAACTTAATAGTATATATCATTGCTTAAATTGTGGAAAACTTTTTAGTAGTCCTTATCCTAAAAAATATTGCAGTTCTAGGTGTAATCTTAAGGTTAATACTTATAATTTAAAACCATCAAATAAAATTAAAAAAATTTGCAAAAATGAATTTTGTAAAAAAGAATTTTATGTAAAAGGTCACGATATAAAAAGAAAATTTTGTTGTTATGAATGTCATACTTATTTTATGTCAAAAAAATATAAAGAAGATTTATTAAAATTGGACAATAAACAAAGTATTCTTAAAATTTGGAGTTTATAATTAAAAATTTATATTTAAAAAAAATATTTAAATGAAATTAATTTTACTAGAAACTTATAGTTTTAGAAATAATATTGTAAAATATATTTTATCAAAGGATAGAAACTATTTTATATATAAGAAAGCTTTAAGTTTAGCTAAAAGTAGAGGAGTTGACATTTTCAAAAATAAAGAATTAGCTTATTATATACTGGAAGATGAAGAAGTTATAGCTGGTTTATTTATATCTGATAATTTAACAGATTTCGGATTTGATATAGTTGTAGATAAGGAATATGAAAACCAGGGTATTGGAAAAGAATTAACAAAAAAAGCTTTAGAAATTTATAAAAATTTAAAATTAATATATGGTGATGATTATTTTTTAGATGTTGAAGTTATTAGTCCTAAATATAAAGATATTTTAACTAAAAATTTTAATTTAAAAATTAAACAGGATTTAAAAGATTCAAAATGGATTATGACGGAGTAATAGTATTAATCAAAAATAATGCTTTAAATCAAAGAAAAATGCACAAAAACATTAAATAAATACGTAATGAAGATCGGAATAAAAACATTAATTGAAAAATTACAAAAACTATCGGGTAAAAAAGTTATACTAGAAAGATTTTCTGATGAAGAAATTGGTCATTTTATTGATCAAACAATAACAATCAAGGGCGACAAAATAACTTATAAAGGTAATCTTACTTATAAAACATTTGAAATTTTAGCAAATAAATATAGTAATTATACTCTTGATGTAATTGGAAATGTTTATATATTTAATAGAGGATACAAAGAAATGCCTATACAGTTTGGCGAAGTAACTGGAGATTTTAAATGTTATAATAATAAACTAACCTCATTGAAAAATTTTCCTATAGAAGTGGGTGGAAAAATTGATTGTTCTGGAAATTTAAAAAAATTTTCTGAAAAGGATATTAAAAAAATATGTAATGTTAAAGGAGAAATATGGAATTAACCATATATCTTACCAATAATATCTGATTCTAAATACTTAACTTCAAAAATTCCATTTGGATATCCCTTAATTATATTATTAGTAGATACCATTTCATATTTATTTCTATGTCCCTTTATAGGTGTTGGAATTATGTCAGGATATAATCCAATTTCAATAGGTTGATAAACTCTTCTTGTCGCAGGGTCTGTATTATCTTCACCTAGACCTATAATATTATAAATTTTTAATTCTGCTACATTTATTACTCCACTTACTTCTTGTAAAACAGTTGTTATATTAGACAAATATATAGGTTGATTCATTTGCCAATTTTTAACATCGAAATATTCTTGTAATCTTTTTAAACAATCTATCAGTATTTGTTGTTGATTGTTAGAATCCGCAAAAATAGTAAACTCAACTTGTATGTTATATATATCTCCATCAACAATATCTATCCAATCTCCAATAACTCTTTTATCTATTAAATAATTTTTAATATTTTCTTTTAATAATTGATTTGGAGAAACCCATATTCCATTTGCGTTTTTTTGTTTAGTAGTTAAATAACCATCTTCATTTCTACTTAAAATATATAATATTCCCTTTTCTCCTAACCATAAGTTTGGATCAAGAGTTAAAATATCAGTTGTTGTTTGATCTATTTGATAGTTTCTAAAATAGCTTTCTATTTGATTTGCAATTATTAATCTATTTGCTTGTGTTGTTGCATTTACAAGTTGATTTGTTAATTCTAATACAGTATTTTCGACATCTTTCATGTTTGCTACCTTAGGCCCAAACAAATCATAAGATACTCTAAAAGGTTGTCCATATTTAGGAGGCATCATTTGTATCATGGCTTTGATATCTTCAGGTGTAACCCCTCTATCTTGCGCTGCAAAAGTTTGACCTGATATTTCTCTGATTTCCTCAATAGAAGGAATATCTCTACCTCCAGTGGCTGCTGTTAAATTATTAACTTTAAAAGATCCTCTAACTTTAGAAAGTTTTGTTAAATCAAGAGAAGAATCTGGTAAACTAAACTCTTTTGAGGTTATCAAAGTTATAGTTTCTTCTGATACGTTTGTACTTAGACCTCCTCCAACTCTATATTTAATAAAAACAGTACTGTTGATTGGAGGTAAAAAACCTAAATTAACATCATCGTGAACATTATTAAAATATTCATCAGCTGTTACAGGTGAATAAATTGCCTCAGGAATATCTTCTGTAGATTGATTTCCAAAAGTTATTGTAACTATATTATTTACATCTCTTCTTACTATAAATCTTTTAGGTATATCTACCCACTCTCCTTGTTTTATAGTTGAAGAATTTACATTTGTTTCAAAAAAAGCTTTAGATTGAGTTAAAGCTCTCACTTGATAATATGCATTATTATAATCTATAAAATCATAATCAGCTGGGGCTACTGTTTGATTTCCAGGAACAACAACTATTCCTACAATTTCTGTAATATCTCTATCATCTAAAACAAAAGATAAAAAAGGTTTATGAAGATTTTCACTAACATAAAAATTTTGTATTTTTGTTTCTCCTGATTTGGCAAAAACCTCTTTAGTTACAGTATAATCTATAACTTGATTATTTCCATCTAAGTTAGGTAAAACAACTCTATCTTGTTCTGAAGTAAAATTAATAACATCGGGTACTTCGAAAAAAACACCTGAATTAGATTTTAGTCTTGCACCTGCATTAATTATTGGTAAGTATTTATAATCAGGTGTAATTATTCCATCTGTCGAAACATAAGGTATACGAACACTTATATTAACATATACAGAAGAACTAACAGTCCCAGTGTTATAAAAACCTAAATTGTTTGCTATTCTAACAAGAGATTCTGCAGCTTGTGCTGTAGTTCTAAAATTTTCATTAAAAGATTTATCAATATAATAAGATAGCATATCTCCTACATATGCACACATTTCAAGATACATTATATCTGGATTTGCATCATTAAAGAAAATTATTTTATCAGAGTGATATGTTTTAGCCCAATTTACAAGGTCGCTTTTTAAACTTGTAAAATCTCTGTTTAAGTAATTAATAGCTGGTTGCATTTTATTTATCCTTCTTTTGTTATTATTTTGTTGCCCACTTTACATATTTTTTTAATTTCTTCTTCTTTAAATTGTACATTATTGCTATAACATATTAAACTTCCTTCAACTTCTTTAGGAAATTCTTTTAAAGATGCTAATTTATTATTAGAACAATCAAAGTTACCTCTAATAATTTTAGGACAGTTTTCTAAAGATATTAATTGATTATTAGAACAATCAAAATTATCTCTAATATAAACAAAATTTAAAGGTATTTTTGTTAATCCTGCTTTGGAAATATTTACATTACCTTCAACACTAAATTCAAAATCACTATATTCTTTTGTTAATATTTTTAAACTTTTTATATCTATATCAGATTCATACATTATTTTAGATTTATCTAAAAAAGTAATATAGGTATCTAATATTGTTTTTTTATGCTGACTTTTCTGTTGATTAGATCCTTGCGTCCAACCTAGAGGTTTAAATGCAATATTTCTATCTAGTATATTTAATAATATAAAATTTATATTATCCATTATAGATTTTTTAGTTGCTTGATTAGTATTACCACTTCCTAATAAATCTGCTAATTTTTTTTGAAAATATACATTATTATAAGTTTGGTGAGCTTCTCCTGGTTTTAAAGTACGAAAAATTACTTCTTCCTTAAAAGATTTTCTTAATAAATTAACACTATCAACAATTTTTTGAATTTTTGCCAAAGGCATTTTATTTCGATACAAACTAGTTAAATCTAAATTATAAATAGGAGAACTTTTTCTCATATCATCTGTAAAATTTCGAATAGTTAAATTATCTAATTGATCATCATCAACTATACCACTTTTCATTTCTTTTACAACTGTTTCATAATCAGGTAAATGTGCTGATTGCCAAGCTCTTTCAAAATCTTGAAGAAATTTAGGTGTATAAAAAATACCAGCTCTTTGGTGTTGCTTAATAAAAGTTATAAGTCTAAGGTAAGTATCTTCTCTGATTTTTCTTTTTACGTTTTTACTATTTCTTAAATAATTTAAAACCTGTATTGTTGTTTTCGCAGCTTTTCTTATATCTGCAGTTTCTGTTGTTGAGCTTCCAGAAGAATAAGATAAATTTCCTAATATTTCTTGTAAATAAGCTTTTAATAATAGGTTATATTCTTTATTCTTTCTTTGTTTTTTCTTTGATCCTGTTGCGGCATCTAAATAGATCATCCATTCACCATTAGAAGCTTGAAATCTATATTGTGCAAAAAATACTCTTGCATTTTTATATCTAATAAATTTTTCTTTTTGTGCACCCGTTTCACTAAAATCTTTTTTAAATTTAATTACAACACCTACTTTATCATTATCTCTTTTTTCAAAACCCATAAAACTAACTACATATTCGTTAGTTTTTATATCTTTAAAAAAAAACTCTGGTTGTTCTAAAACCCAACGTTGTAAATCTGGTGTGCTTTTAGCAGCTATTTGATCCATTTTTTTTAATTGTAGTGAATCAAGACTGTCATAAGGGTCTGTAGCTTCTAATATAATTTTTTTATTTACTTTGTTTTCTAATAAAGTAATTAAATTTTTAAGATTAATACTTTCTTCAATAAAATCTTTTAATTGTTCAATAGACATTTTTTCAGCAGTATTTTTTATATTATCATCTACTTCAGAACTAGAAATTTTACCTAATTTATATCCGTATACTAATTTCATAAAAGCTAATTGCTTTTCACTTACACTAGGCATTATCTAAATCCTCCTCTTTTATTAAAGTAAAAGAAAATTTATTACCCCAAATTTCTTTAGAGTTTTTACATATTGTCATGAATTCTTTAAAATTAACAGAACTTGCAATAACCATACAACCAGCAGACCATTTTCCAACTACTGTACTTTCTCCTTTTTCGTTTGCTCTATGTATATCAGTATATCCTATTTCTGTAACAATAGAATTAATATCAAAATCAAATTGATTATCTTTATCTCTATCTCTATAATAATCCATAGCTTTACATTGACGAAGTGCTTCATATTCTTTATGAAGTCCTATTTCGTAACATTTTTTATATTGATTAGGTACCATAATTGCTGTACCTTTGACATTCATAGGGTTTTGTAAATAATATAATCCAGGATCGGTTGTTGCATTATAAAGTTTTAAGTTCCAAACTCCTTTGTATTTCCAAATTAAACAAATAAGATCGTTAAATGTATTAGGTTTTAAATCACTACTTCTAATACCTATTATATTTAAATTATAATCCTTTTCATCTTTTTCAAAAAAATCATATTTTTTTTTTAAAAATACATTTTTTATTTTTTCTATAGTAACTTTATTTTTATTCATTTATTCACTTTCATTAGAAGTTATAAATTTAGAAAATTCTTCATATAAAAAATTAATATCTTGATTATTAAAATTTTTGTCTTTATATTTTATAACAAAATCACCTTTTTTATTTTTTTTAACGTTATTTAAATAATATTCATATATAGATTGAAAGCTTTGAAATTCTTTAGTTGATAAAGGTAAAATTTTATTGTCAGCTACAGCCATAAGACCTGTATTAGTCTCTTCATTTATTTTCTTTATTTCTTTCATTACAATATTTTTATCTTTAAATATAACTTTTTAGACTGTTTTTTAAACAATAAGAGATAAAGATTCTAATTCCTTTCCTGGAAGGGCAAAACTAATTTCTATATAAAGTGTAGGTACTTTTAAATCTTCATCTATTTTTTGAGTTATTTCTATAGTAGGAAATGAAATACCACTAAAATATTCATTTAATTCTTGCTTAACCTCATCTTGGATTATATATAAAGCTTCTTTTTGTATAAGAGTATGTTTGAAATCTGCTACAACACTACCTATTGTATTTCCTCTTCTTTGGTATTTTTTTGTAAGAAGAAAGGCACGAATTGCAGATTTTACTGTATCGTTTACATTTTCAGTTCTTTTTAAATAAACTTGATTTTCTTCCTCAGATTCATCAAAAGGAAACAAAACTGAACCATATTGTTTTTTAGCCATTATTTTAACTTAAATATATTTTTTCAAATAAATTAATTAATTTTAATATACATACTTTTTCCTGAACCTGGGATTTTTAATTTAGTTAAACTTATAGCTGTTTGAGCAACTGCAGCTGTTAATGCAACAACAGATGGATTAGGTGCTATATCATATCCAGGAATAGGTAAAACAATTTTGCCAGGAAGAGATAATATAGTTGCTATCTGACTTAATAAATTTTGAATTTGTGTTAAATGATCAAATAAAGGATCTGCAAAAACAGGTCTATGTTCTTTTGTAGAATTTGATGATAAAATATCAATATTTTTTCCTTTTAACTCTATTAGTTTTGAAAGAATTAATTTAGCTTCATCTAATTTACCTTCATCTTGAATTAAGATAGTAGATTTTTCTTCAAATAATAATTTATTGTTTGATTTTCCTTTAACTCCTACCAGAAAATTAATAGTTGATTTTTTATTAACAATTTTATTTCCTTTTCTATTAGGATAATGTTCTCTTATAATTTCAAAATTTTCTTCAATTAATTTCCAAGCTTTTTCACCCTCTTCTTCTGGTTTTAATTCCGAAAATATATTTTTTTTATAAATTTGTTTTATAGGAGTAAACCATATTCTTCCTCCAAAAGGAGTAGAAGAATCAAGTAAAGCAACTAAAACTACACTATTAACTTCTGGAGTTTCTATAAACCTACCTAAGGCGGGAATACACCACGGTAGTTTATCATCACCTTGTTTTTCATCTAATTGTGCATTTTTATTATAATATAAACTATCATCAAGCAATGGTATTCTTACTTGAATTCTATTAGCGTTTTTATTATCTGTAACATTACGAACTTGTCCTAAATAAAAAGTTCCAAGCGGTGTTGTATTTCTTTCTACACGATTATCTACAATAGCACTTGCGATTAATTCTCTAGGGTTAGCTATCCGTATTCTGTCTTTCATTAACCAATTCTGTTATTTCTAAAATTTCTATATATATATTTTCTAATTCTTTTATTTTTTTTTCTAATTCCTTTTTAACTAAAATTGATTTATTATTTAAAAAAACTAGCTTATTATTTAACTCATTTGTTGTTAAATTTTCGTATTTTTTATGTAATAATTCATCCATTTTATTTTTGAGTCTTTTGCATTTCTACAACTTGATTAGCTATGCTTGATATGAAAGTATTATCATATTGTGCTCCAGCATCTTTTTTATCATTAGTTACTCTATCTTTAATCATTGCTGCAATTTTAATCACTTTATCTCTTATAGAACCTTTTACTTTTAAAGAATCATTATATAAATTACCATAAGCATCAAAAGATACTTCATCTGTTGACATTTTGATTTTATAACTATTAATGTTTTCCTGAGCTTCTGTTAAATCTTCATTTAAATCGCTTAAAATATTTTGAATTAAAGTTTTTAAACCAGTATCATTAATTTCTATCTTTTCTTTATGTATATCCATTTTATTTAGAATTTTCTTCTTTTTCTTTTAAATATATTTTTATCTTCTTTAATGAAGCTATAACTGTATTATTTTTCAAACCAGTGTAATTTAATAATAATCTATTAAATTCATTTTTACTACCAAATTCAAGCTTATCCCAGTTGTTTAACATATAAATCAAACAATTACAAACTAATAAATCATTTTTTGTAGTATTTTTTATTAAACTAAACATTTTTAATTTAGTAATAACATCTTCTCTTTTTTCATTAAATATTAATATACTACCGCCTTTATCTTCAATCACATTACTAAAATCATCAACATCTAAAACGCCACCGTGTCTAGCTATTTTTTTATCATTTTGGATTTTGGCATATAAAATATAGTTTTTTGCAGCAGTTCCAAAATAAGAAAAGGCTTTAACTGGTTTCCCATCTTTCCCAAGAGTAGAAGGATTAAATTTTTCCATACCTGAAATAATATGATGATATGTATCTTCAAACAAATCTTCACGAGAAACTCCTATTATTTTTTGAAACATAGGCATTTGTAAAACGCCATCAACTAAACTTTTAAAAGCCGGATCTATTAAATCTTTGAATAAAGTATTTTTTTCTCTTTGATTTTCTGAAAGAAGAAACAACCTTATAGCCACTTCTTCTTTTTCTCCAAAATAATTTTTATTTTCCATTATACTTCTTTAGGTTGATAATCTTTTCTTGCATTTTCAAATAATTTGATTTTTTCTTCTTTGTCTATTTTTTCTAACGAATAATCAAAACTAACAGATGCTAAAATTTTAGGAACTCCTATAACGTTTACTTTTTTAGAAAGAATTTTATTAAGAAATTCAAACTGATAAAAAATGTTTAAATCTTTTTTAAAATTATATTTTTGTAAAATTTTTATTGGAATTAAACCTCCATATATAGTAGTATCTAGCTGCATTAGAGCGCCTTGTTTATCTAAAACTCCAGGATCTTGAACTAAACTAGGCCACCATATAGAACTATTAAGAATTCCTTTAAAAACATTAGAATTGTCAGATAAGCTAATTAAGGGCAAATATAAACTTTGATCATTATCATAATATTCTTGTATAATAGATAAATAATTATCATATAAATAATTATTATTAGGTAATATTATTATATGAGTATATTGGCTATCAATTTCTTTAATAATTTTATTAATAATAGTTGCTTCGTCTTGTTTATCTATTGTTTTAACTATTTGAAAATCTATTTCTGGAATATCACTTGGCGTAGTTTCGCCATTTATTATTAATGCTAATATTTTCATCTTATTTATCTGAATTAGTTTTAATTATTTGAGCAATCTTTGTTCTTGAAGTTTTCGTTTTAGGAATAACATTTTCATATAATTGTTTTGCTTCAACAAAAGAACATTTACTTAATCTCATTATTTTTTGAATTTCTGTTTTAAAATCTTGTAGATCTGATAAGGAATTCAAAGAATCAATTGATCTTTTTTGTTCTTGTTGTAATTTTTGAGCAGGCGTTAGTTTAGTTGAATATCTTTTAATTTGAACATTAGGTTGTGATAATATTTCATTAATTTTTTCATTTTCATCTTTTTCAACAATAGTATTATCTTCTTCTATATCGCCGTCGTCTTCATTTTGATCTTCAAAATTAATTTCATAATATTGTCTTAATTCTTCGTTAGACGGCATTCCTGATAAATCTATCAACGATTCTTTTTCTTCTACCAAACCTTCCTCTTTTAAAACGATTGATTCTCCAGTTAAAAGTTTATTATTGATTTCATCAATTGTATCCAATTCTTTTTTCAAATTATCTTTTGGCGTAGTGATATCTATAACTTTACTTTTGTTATTTTCTACATGTTCTTTTAAAGCATTTTTTTTTGCTCCAAATACTGATTTTATTTTTGTCATTGCTTTACTAATTAATTATTTTTATCTATTTTTCCCTCATCTATTAATTTTTCAATAGCCGTAAAGGTTTTTATTTTTTCTTCTTGTAAATTGTTTAAAATTTCTATTAAAGATAGTTTAACATTTTCTTCTTTAAAATTATTTAAAACTTTTTCTATTTCTATATTAGAGTGTTTAAAAACAGAAGATGGATTACTACTCCAAAGATCACAAAAATTTGCTAGACAATCTGTAATTTCAAATTCATCCATTGTTTCTGTTACATAAAAAGTATCTACTCCTTGGAACGAATTTAAAAAACTATTTTTATGTGTTATTACTGGTACTTGTGTTGCTAAAGCTTCTACTAAAGGTGCTGGAATCGCGCTTTTATCATCAGCAAAAATAACTACTGCACATTTACTTAATTCATCACAATATTGAGAAATTGATAATTTTTTTAATACTTTAAATTGAAAATAATTAAAATATTTATATTTGTTTGTAAATATATTTACAATTTTAGATGCTAATTCCCTATCTCTTATCATTAAACCTATAGTAGGTTTAATTTTTTTAGATTCTAGTGGTGTTAATTTATCAAAATCAACAACATAACTTGAAACATAATAATTTAGATTTGGAAATAAAGATTGGTAATTATTTTTTATATCTTCTGATATACATATTACATCTTTAAATCCTATAGCTTCCCATGTATAACCTGGTTCCATTGAAGCTAATCCATTATATCCTATAGCCAAAACAACTTTATGCAATGGATTAATTTGATAAAAACCTTTCATTATTGTAAAAAAACCATCAGGGATTATAATAGTATCAGAAGGTGCAAATTTGTATTCAGCCGCTCCTCCTTCTTTAGAGCTAACATAATCTTTTTTAATATCTTTAGCCCAGTCAAAATCAAACCATTTAGGAATAAAACCTTTAACTTCGTGTAAAACAATTGTTTTATACCCTAGTTCTTGTGTTATTTTAGCATATTCGTATATAATTTTAACTAAAGAACAGCCAAAAGGAATGTCTGGACAATAAAAAATATATCTATTTTCTTTACTTGCTAATTCATCAAAAATATAATCTACTTTTTTATATCTATTTTCCTGTCTTTCTTCAAAAGGTAATTGTTTATCTTCTTGAATCTTTCTTGCATTCTCAAGTTCTTTAGCAAATGGTGATTTTTCTTTTTTTTTCATTTTTATTTTTTATTAGGTCTAACTTTAACTTTATTTTTTTTTGATTTGTTTCTTTTTGGTTTATTTTCTTTTTCTTTTTCTATAACCAATCCTTTTTCTACCCCTTCCAACCAATCGAGAAATTTATTATTTTGTAAAGTATAATCAATTTTTTCATTTTTAAATTGTTCTAAAGGATCAAATATATCAAAAAATTCTGGTCTTCTTCTAACGAGTTCGTCTGATGATCCTATATATATTAATTCTTTAAAAATTACTCTTGATTTACTTAAAAAAGCTAAAGTATTTGGGATTTTTCTTCCAAAAGCTCCTTTATCTATTAAAACTACATCGCATAATTTACTTTGACAAATATTAATAAACTCTGTATTAATTTTCTTTAAAGTTTCTGCAGGTGAATAAAGATTAAAAACCCAAGCTTCTAAAAAATTTGTTAAATCAGTAAGACTAAAAAAATAAGATCTAAAAGTATAATCAAAATTTGGACCATATACAGGAGTGGGCGTTTTAATATAAAAATCATAAGCTTCTCTACTATTTTGACTTAACTCTTTAAAATAAGTAGAATTTGTATTTTTATTTTCAGTTTCTTTTGCCATCTCTCCTTCTAATATATCTTTTTTCATTTGATTATAACAGGAAGTAAAATCTGGAAATCTTAAAGTATAATCTATAACTATACCTACTTTATATCTGTTTTTGCTTATTAAATTACTCATTGTTTACTGGTATTAAAAATTCTAAATCTTTTAAAAAATTATATGAAATAAAAAAGTGAGTGTTTGTGTTAAGATTTTCTAGACTATCTTCAAACATTACTATATTAACTGCTTTAATAATAATTTTTTTTAAATCTTCATTATTATTAAAAATTAAAAAATTTTCTAGTTTCTTTGCATCTATTTTTTGCATCTATTTTATTTTTTTTATTATATCTTCTTTGATTACTTTTTGTTTAGGACAATCAGTGCATATATCTTTTTTAAAAAAACAATAATCACAATATTTTTTTAATCCTTTTTCTATTTTTATTTTAGGTAATGTTTTTTCATCTTTAAAAGTATATATTTCTTTTGCAACTTGTTTTATATCTTCTAATACCCACTCTCTAAAATCTTCTGTTATATTAACTCTATATTCTTTAATTCCTATTGGTTGTCTTGTTAAAGCACAGTATTCAACATCTATTTTATCTATATCAATATCGTATTTTTTTGATAAAAAATATTGATATAAAGCTGTTTGACCAAAAAAGATTTTTATTCTTAAATTTTCAAACTCTTCTTTGGATAACTCCTCTTTATTTTTTATTTTTTTATAAATAACATCAAAAGGAATTTTTCCTACTTTTTTTTCTAAATTCCACTCTCTTAGTGCACTTTTCCAATCTAAAACAATGTATTTGTCTATTTTTTTATATTGTCCTATAAAATCTATAAACCCTTTAAAATAAATAACTTCTCCGTTAACCTCTACAAGGGGTTCATATATATTTTCTTCTATTCCCGCAATATCTATTCCTTTGAATCTATTATAAAAATCTAAAGAATTTACAACTCCAACAGCATCTTTAATTAAAGTTTTCCCAAAAAAAGATGTTGTAAATGCAGAATTTCCATTTTTTTTAACTTTTTGTGTTGCAATTTCTCTTATATTGTTTACTTTTAAGGGATCTTTTAAAATTTCCTCTATAGTTTCATGAACAGAACTGCCAAAAACTAAAAATTCATTTGTTGGCTCTTTAATACCTAAATAATATTGTAAATACCATCTAAAAGGACATTGTTTATATATAGAATATTCCGAAAAAGAAATATGTTGTTTTTTCGGAATATCTATATTATTATTTATTTTTTCAGGCATTTTTTATTATAAATAAATTTAAAAATTACTCCCGTTATCTTCACAGAATTTTTTATAAGAAGCAACAAAATCAACATCAGCTGAACACCCAGGACCAAATATTCTAATTACACTACTAAATTCTCTAACAGTATGATCTATTGTAAAAACTTTTCCTTTTTCACTATCAACAGCTAAGTGTTCTAATTCATGATAAACTAATCTAAATTTTTGATCATCTGAGGCGTCTTCCCATGTATCATATGATATTTGAATAATTGCATCATAACCATGTAATACTTTTTGTAATTCACTCTCTGTTTTTGCCGTTCCTAAAACAACTTCACCATCTTTTTTAGGAGCTTTTTGTTTAAATACATATCCTATTTGATAAGGTGCTAAATCTTTTCTAAAGCGATCAATTAATTGCTCACCAATTTCAATAACTTCTTCTGCTAATATAAATTTTTGATCATCAGATGGCCATGCGCCTAAAGGTGCAGATTTTAACTCAAATCCAAATTTTTCACAGGTTTTATTACCTGTATCTATTAACTCTAATTTTAAATCGTCTTTTTCCATATTTTGTTTGTTTTTAAAAATTAATTATTGTATTAAATAAACTTAATGTTAAATCGTTTTCTTCTGTTATTATAATGTTTTTATTAGCATCATCAACGTCTACAGAAAATTCTAATTGTTCTATATCCCATTCAGGAAAAATTAAAATTATTAAATTTGTAAAAGTGTCATAAGCTACGCATCTTAATTGATCCTTCTTTACTTTAGAAAAAACTCTATATTTTATTAAAAGTTCAGCATAGTCTTTAAATGTTTTACTAGAATTTTCTCTATTATACTGTTCTAAAAACATTATAATAGCCTTTCTTTGATTAATAGGTATACTATTTTCTTTAAAAAATAATTCTAAATTTAAGTTCATTTTTATATTTATTAAGTTTATTTAATTAAAGAATTTAGCTCATCATGGCTAATATTGTCAGAAAAACCATTTGGTATTCCACTTGTTATTATCGAAAAAGCACCGTGGTTATGTAGACTTTCTGAGTGTAAACAAACAACTCTAAAATCTAAAATTCTTTCATCTTTGATTAATTCTTGATAAAGTAATCGAGCTGCGTCTTCTACAAATTTTAAATAAGAACCATTTAATTCTGCAAAGGCTTGTTCATCTTCTCTTTTTACCATTACTTGGGTTTCTGTTTTTAAAGCCTCTAAACATATTTGCTGTAAATCTTCTATCCAAATAAAATCTTCAAACTTGATAGATACTCTAGCTGTACTTCTTTGAGAGTGTGGTACAACTGCTTTATTTCTTGTTTTTTGCGCATGTCTACCTAATTCATAAGAACAAGGGCAAGCACTGGAATAAATAAAATCAAAATGTAGAAATTTTTCAAAATTTCCTGTTTTATCAATTTTACCTTCTAAAGTTACATTATAATACTGCCAACCACTAAGATTAGATCTTAAAGATTGCTGTCTAATTGGGTAACTAAAATTCATTAAAATATCAGCTTCAAAAGTGTCTAACTCTTGTTTATATTTTTTTAAAATTTCTCCTAACGTATCTAGTCCAAAAATATTATTTTCAAATTCATAAAAAGTGCGAACTATTCTACTCATATTAATTCCTTTTTTATCTGCTTCTAAGGATACAGAACCACAAACAGAAGTTTTTAAATTAATAGAACTTCCATCTTTAGTTTTAAAAGTTAATGGTAAAAGAAAATTATGAATTCCTACTCTTTGTATTTTAACATTTTCTCCCTTGATATAGGAGTTGCCTGAATTTTGTAAATCAGGAAGAGTTGCAATGTATGCCTCATCTATTTTTAAATTACTATCGTAATTAGTACTTAAATCTTTATCAATCATTATAAACGTTTTTGAAATTAACTATTTACTATAAAATAAGAAAAAAAAATCATTTTATTCATATTTAAAGAAAAAAAGAAATGGATAGAGAAAAAGTATTAAATAGTATTAAAGAAAAGACTCCTATTAGAGTTTCTATTATTAAAGATAATATTACACATATATTAAAAGTTATTCCTACTAAAATAAATAGTGATGATTTAATTATTGGTACTATTGAAAAAACAAACACTCCTATAGTTTTTGGATTAAGTAAAGTTTTAAAAGAGGCAACTACTGGAATTAAAGTCAGTCAGAAAAATTTAAATAAAATGGATGTTAATACTTTAGCTAAGGTATCTGAAAAAACTCAAATAGAAATTACAGAAGCTGATGAAGAAGGAAGTTTTAATGTTTCAGTTAAAGAACCTGAAATAGAAAACGAAGCAAACGTTAAAGATATAGATATATCTAATAACATAAATATGGCTAAAGAAAATTTAATAGCTTGGGCTACTCAAAAAAATATTGATTTAGATAAATTTAGTGATTTAAATAACAACAACGGTGAAATTGTATCTAAACTTTTTGTAAAAAATCAACCTCACTTAGTTTTTATTCAACCTAATGGTAATATTAAAATAGGTGGACATAAAGTTGAAAGTTATGATACTTTTTCTGATTTGATAGATTTTTTTTATAGTGTTTAATAAATATGCGATATATTTACTTAATAAATAAAGAACATACTGACGATTACAAAATAGGAATTTCAAATAAGCCTGAAAAAAGATTAAAAACTTTACAAACTGGAAATTCTAAAAAGCTAATAATAATTGATAAGTTTTTATCTAGTTTTGCTACTAAAATAGAAACTCATCTTCATCATCAATTTTATAAAACTCAAAAAGTTGGAGAATGGTTTACTTTAAATGACAATGATGTTAAAGGTTTTAAAACTACTTGCGAGCAATTAGAAGAATCTTTTAAGTTTCTTTTAAAAGAAAATTGTTTTTTTCAAAAAGATATTAACAAATTAAAATATTAATAATTTTCAAGTTCTTTTAATAATTCTTGTAATTTTGAAAAATTTGATTGTTCAAACATAATTATTTCAGAAACCAGGTCTTTTAATTTTACATTTTGAGACTCAAGTTTTATTTGTTGATACATATTTATAGAATTAATTTTTTCAATCATTGAAAATCTTAAAAATTCTATTTCTTTACTATTACTAGGTTCATAATTACTATCTATGATTTTTTTTCCTATATATTCATTAAAATTAAACTCTTTCATTTTATTTTTTTATAATAACTGTAAATCCATTTCCCACTTTATCATCTTTGTCGTGATATTCTATAACATTATATCCTAAATAATTACAAAGCTCAACCATATCTTCTGTAACCCATATAGTCCAATGTCTGTGATCATCAAAATCATCACTTGGATTTAAATCTCTTTCTATTAATTCATTTAAAGTTGTTCTTGGTTTATTTCTATCTATTGTTCTTTCTTTATGAGGGCATATTGTAAAAATATAACCACCTGGTTTAACAACCCTGATCCATTCTTTTAATGTTTTTATCGGATTTTTAAAGTGTTCTATAACATGACTTGATAAAACATAGTCTAAAGAATCGTCTTCGAAAGGTAATTCATCTCCGTTTGCTACAATATCTACATTTAAATATTCACCACAGTCTTTGATTTGTCTAGTTTGAAAAACAGTCATTTCTTTTGTATAATCTACATTTATACAATCTTTTATATTAAAAGGGTTGTGTGCTCCTCCTCCTATTTCTATTCCCTTAAGACCATCTAAATATTTATGTGCTAATTCTGATTCTTTTGCTTTCATTTTTTATTTTAATAAATGTTTACTATCTGAAGAGTTACCTCCTCTATACCAATGATATAAATAAATACCTTTCATTAAAAATATTTTTTCATTAAAGTTTTGAAGTTTTCTACTAAAGTCATTATCTACTCCTAGCATGCCTTCTTCTAAAAAACCACCAACTTTTTTCCACGTACTTTTTTTAACCAATATTAATATTCCACTAAAAGGCTCTTTTGCCCCTACATTTGATTTATCTTCACATTGTGTTCCTAGTTCATCTTGTAATTTTCTCCCTAATTTTCTATGATAGGTCATATCATCATTATCCCAATTTGTTTCAGGGGTTAATTGCCACTTACATCCTATTCTATTTGTAACTGAAGTAAAAACACCCACGTTTGGATTCTCAATTATTATTTGCTGTATTATGTGACCATAATCTGTTGTAGTGAAAATTGTATCTGCATCTACAAAACAAGCATAATCATTATCATTTGGTAAAACTTTCATAAAATCATTATAATATTTTCCAATATTCTTGTTTATATCATAAGGTATTGAGTAATATATATTTCCAATATCTCTATAATCTAATGATTTAAAATCTTCATCTTTGCCACTACAACCTATTGTATTCCAATTATAAAACTTTGCTTTATCGTTTGATAAAAGCCACATTTCTGCTTTATATCTATCTGTGTTGTTTACACCTGGTCTTATTATTTGTATATTATCTATTACTTCTAATTTTTTTAAATAGTCACTACTGGTCCACCAAAAATTTCCTGAATAGTGATTGTTATACCAATCTTTACCTTTAATATAATTAGATCCAACAGTATCATATTCGTTAAGAAGTTCAATATTTTTTTTCCATTTTTCAATATTAAAATATTCTAAATATCTTCTCCAATGAACTCTACTATAATTATGTAAATTACCAAAAGATCCTTTTGTATGAAAATATAAACACTTAAACTCTTCTTTTAAAGAATGTTCTTTTAATTTTCTTAATATTGGTAATTCTGCAACCGTATAATCTGTATTTTCATATATACATTCAAATTTAGAAGGTAATTGAGGTAAAAAAGATTTATCTCCTACTATACTATAATATATTTTATCTACATAGTTATATAATCCTGTAACTTGTAATAAATGTAATTGGTCTTTAACTATACTTGTGCATAGGTTATCATACGCACCTATATGGTAATAAATATATGTTTTAGGTTTAGTTTTGTTTAATTTAACATAAGAGAGTATAAGACCTCCTTTTGTATTATTTTGGTGTACTAATGCATCTTTATTTTCTTTCCAATTTAATAAATGGTTTTTTATTTTTGTTATATTATTATATATTTCTTCGTTATTTATAGACATATATGATCTGAAATCAATTTTATTATCATAAGATTCTTTTAAGTATGTATAATGGTGCATATACATGTTTGATATGTGATAATTATTTTCTTTCATTTTTCTATTAGGATCAACTAAAACAGAAGAGTGAGTAGCCTCGAATTTTCTATTATTTATTTTATAAATAGATGCGACAAAATAACTATCATCAAAATAATGATTTCTATCATAATAATAAGAACGAATAGGACAATATAAAGTATCTATATCATTATAATACATGAATTTTATTTCGTTTTTTAATTCATCTGCGTTATATAACTCGTCAGTATCTAAAGGCATTATATAATGACAATTATTTTTTTTACAACACTCCAATCCTAAGTTTCTTTTTTCTAATACACTTTGTTGTTTACTATTTTCTTCTTTTTGATTATAATATACTATTTCATCTATTAGTTTCTCATCTATTAGTTTTTTAATAATAGATTTATTTATACTTGGCTCTTCTTTTCCACTAAAACCTATTTGTTGGTGAACAAGCACTATATAATCTACTACATTTTTTATACTTCTTATAGATTCTTCTATTAATTCTAAACCATAAAAAGTATTATATGCTGCTCCTACTTTAATTTTTATATTATCATCAATTATGTTAGAATTACAATAAAAACTTTTAAGATTACTTGTTTCAAAGATAAAACTATATTTGCTTTTACCTCTTTTTGAATTTATATAGTTAATTTTTGAAGCTAATACTTCTTTATTATTGAAAAGATTTATAGATAAGTTTTCGTTAAAAACTCTTTTTAATACAGTAGTCTCTAAAATATCTATTTGTTTGAAATTATTAGAAACTAATCTATTTATTAAATCATAATCTGAAACACTCTTCCAATTTGAATATCCATTTAGTTGTAAAAAAGTAGATGTTTTTATACAAATTATATCATCAGTATTAATAAAATTTGATAGTTTTGTTTTATCTGGATTGTTAAACTTTTTACAACCAACTCTTATAAAGTTATTATTTGATAAGCTTGATAGATTTGTTTTAAAAAAATCATTAATCATTAAATCTTCTGCATTAAAAAAACATAACGTATCATATTGACTTTTTGAAACTAAAGAGTTTTTCATTAACCAAACTCCTATATTGTTTTCAGATAAAAATATTTTTAAATTTTTATATTTATGCTTAATAGAATTTAATTTATTACAAGTATCCTTGCAAGTATCTACTCCTATTAAAATTTCATATTCGTAATTTAATAAGGATTTTTGAAAATTAATAGAATTTAAACATTCCTCTATATAATTATGTGCTTTATTTGCATATATAATAATAGATAATCCTTGTTTTTTATTTAAACAATCCATGTTGTAAATAATTATTTATTTATTAGAACCCCTTCTAACAAGTCCTAGATAAATTGATTTTTTTCTTTTTTTACTATCTATTTTAGGAAACCAATAATGAAAACCATCTCTTTCTATACTATAATGAAAAGTTCCGTGATGAATATCATCAGGTGTTTGTAAGGATTGAAAATCTTCAACTGCTTCTCCACCATCATCAGAATTAATCTCTATTGGACTATTACTAAGCCCTATATTAATAGTAGTTGTTTCTTCTTTTAAAATAACTTTTTTGTGTGTTATTCTTTGAAGTTTTTCAATTAATAGTTCAATTTCTAATTGTTTTTCTTTGTTTGTTTTCACTATAATTGGTTTATTCTTAAATATAGATTTTATAAATTTTATTGTAAATATAAATCAAATATATCATCTTCTGTTAATCCGTCTCCTAAATTAACAATGTTTCTTTCAATAATAGTTTTCATACCATCTCTAAAATCCGCCTGTCTTCTTTCTATGTGAAATATATAAAACATCGCAATGGTCAAACTCATTATTAAGTCATCATGTTTGCCTTCCGCATGATCTCTTCTCCCTCTTTTACTCCAAATCCATGTATATAATTCATTTATTATCATAGGACAAGGTATAATTAGTTTTTTTGTATTTAACATTTCTTCTAACTTGTCACCTCCTAATGTTCTAGTTTTTTCGGTTTGCCAAAATCCTATTTTACGCTTTTTATCTTTTTGTGATGGATCTTCTCTTTTTAACGTAGAATAAAACAAATTTGTATATTTATATGTATCTCTTAAAGATATTAATACAGATAATCCAAATTGGTGTTCTACTATTACCAATGCGTTTCCATATTCTCTAGCTACTGTATTTATTATTTCAGCAAATTTAGCTGTTTCAAATTGATCTTTATATGTAGCAACTATTTCAAAATTATTTAAATTTATAACTACAAAAGTTGAAAAGTCAGATCCGTCTCCTGTTGCAACGTCAGATACAAGAATATATTTACAACCTTCTTCATATTTCTTCCATTGCTTATAATTCTTCCATGGTCCACTTGTTATTTCATTTAATTGTTTATATTCTTTTGCTAATATTTCTAAATCTCTAACTATTTCTGGATTTAAAACTTCTCCACCAGAACCGGCAAAACTACAATCTAACTCACATCTAGTTTTTTTAGCTCCAAGAACTTTACTTTCTGCATCATACCAAGGGCTTCTTATTCTACCATCTCTAATAAAATTGTAATCTTCTCTACAAGTACATTTATATTTACGTCTATTTTTTATATTATTCATATCAGGCCATGTGTCACCCTTCATAAATTCTATATAACCACCTTCAGATTTAGCTTTATCTTCTATCCATCTGTATTGACCTAAATTATAAATAGGGTGTTCTGTCCAATGTGCATTGATAATATTCCAGTTGTTTTCTTCCGCATTTGTATATTGCTCAAAGTACCACCCCTGGCTTCCTTTTGGTGTTGAAATTACTATACACTTTCCTTGTGATCTAGTTAAAGTTAAACCAGCGGCAGCCCATATATCCTCCATCCACGATATGGCAGCGCAGTTACTACTTACAACTTCACTTGTATAATAAATACTATTTTTTTCAACATCGAGTAAATCAAATAACTCTACTTCACCTACCTTTTTTCTTTTAGAAATTACTCTATCACCCGTAATAACTTCATCATTTTTTTTAAGTAAATAAGTGTATTTAAATTCTCCGTTTTTCATTAAAAACTTATGATATGGAGAACATTTTAATAAATTTCCATTACTAAACTTAATATGATAACAATATGGTTTAACTATTTTTTTAACTGAAGAAAAATTACTCCAACCTGTAGGAGTTAATACTTCCCAATCAGATATTTTTTTAACCTCTTTAGAAGATTGCGCATCTACATTATCAATATCAATAGTATTAAAATCTAACAATTCGTCGTTAACTTCTATAGATATATTATTATCTTTTATATGTTGTTGTAATTCATCGTAGTTCATATACTATATTATAGTTTTTTCTAAATATAATTTTTATTTAAATAAGATAGAATTTAAATTGTTTTCTACAGTATTTTTTTTGTTTTTTAGATGATATCACTAAGATACATTATTTATATTTAAACAAGAAAAAAAATAATTTTATTTGTATTTTTCTAAATAAAAAAGATCTTTTAAGTCGATTGTTTTTGTTTGTTTTGTAATTTTATTTCTTACAACTACTTGATTATCAACTGATTCGTCGATACATAAGAGTGAAATTGTGTCTCCTCTACATGCGTCAGGTTTATTTGCTTCGGCTAGTATTGTACTATCATTTTTTAATCCAAATGATTCTTTCGCATTATTATTTTCATCATAATCTGGGATAAGCCACGGTGCTTTTTTTCTTGCCCCGTCTAAAAAATCTCTAACTCCTTTTAAAAACTTTTTAGATGTCTTTTTTTCTTGAGCTAATGCGTTAACTACTTTTTTTGATTTTGTAGCCATAAACCACGCTACATAGGCTTGAGCTACTGTAGTTAATCCTGTTTGACGAGTTTTCATAGTCATATTATAATCATATTCTTCAAAATCTTTAATTGCAACATTTTGATAGGGATAAGGATCAAATAAAGTTTCAACTCCTGTATTTGGATCTGTAAGAGGAAAATAATTAGTTATAGTATACAAAGGGTCATTCATACACTTTATATATTCATTAGTTAAAACTGTTACTCTTTCTTTCTCTGGTAATGTGTTTAAATATTCTAAAGTTAACATATTTTATTTAAATGTATTTGTAAATATCATCTTCAACAGAAATTCCCCATGTTTCATCAGTAATATCGTTTGATAATTCTATATTATTATATTCTTCATAGAACCATAATGAATATATTTGATTTTTTTTATCTTGAAATATAAAACCATAATCATAAAATACCATATCGTTATATCCTTCTTTAATATAATCTAATTCTTCAATTATTTCATAATTTTCATTTGCTTTAATAAGATTATAATTTTTTTCTATAAATTTTATTTTCTCTGTACTATTTGTGTTAATTACTGTTGAAAAAGGGTAAAGATTTCTGATTGCAGAATTAGTATTAGTAGGACCATCATAATAAACGGTTTTAGAATCTTCATCAATTTTAACATGATCTTCAATAAATTTATTTTTTATAATATAATTTGAATATTTATTTATAAGATATTCTTCAACTTTTTCAGATACAGTTGGAATGAGAATCCAAACTATTTTTTTTTCTTCGTCAACTTTAATTATTTTTTCTAATCTTTCATCTAATTTAATAGGTTTAATATATTTTGAATATGCCATTTGGCTATTTTCCAAAATAGGTGTTTTATTAATATTTTTATTATAATAATCTTCTAAATTTTCTTCAGATTCAAAATATTTAATTTCACTTTTAATTGGATTAAAATTAACCATTTCTCTTCCTTTAATAATTATACCATCATATCCTAGTTTTAACATTTCAACTTCAATAGTAGTATCTTTACGAAAATCTCTTTTGTCTTTATATTTTTTTGCTATATTACCCCAAAACCAAATTTCCCAATCATTTAATGTATTAAAAGTTTTAGGGTTTTTAGGAATAGCACCTAATACAAAATGAATCTTACCAAAAGGTTTAGCCATTTGATGATTAGATAAACAAGCTGTATATAAACCATCTCCTAACATTGCTCCACCACCGTTAGGGACTCCTTTTTCTCTCATTCCTCTAACTGTAACGTTTTTACGTTTCCATTTTAAATAATCAGAGTGAACATCTTCTAATAAATTTTCTTTTTTTAATAAAGATGTATGTTGTATAGTTTTTTCTCCATCTTTAGTAGGTTCAGAATAAACTATTTTTTCAGGATTAACTACATATGTTTGATCTTTAAACATATCAATATATTTTTGTCCCTTTCCAGATTTTAAATAAGCTATTGTCGAATGTGGATTGTAATCAGGATAATCAGAATGATAAGGAAAAATATCTGTTAATTTTTTATTTATTGAATTTAAAATATTTTTTTTAGAATTATGCTCTCTACATTCAAATTTTAAAACATCATATTCTTTATTCTCAAAACATGATATATTATATAATTCTAAAGCTGGTATTTTAAATTCCAAAATACAATCAATTATATCTTTATAACTTTCTATTTCTTTTGTTTTAAATCCATATAATAATGTTGTGTGTGGTTCAGTCTCTAAACCAAAAGTAGGTTTGTCATATATATCTTCAGTATTTATTTTTTTTTGAATTTCTTTTAATTTATCAAAATTAAAAAACAACATAGCACATCCATATTCATATTTAGGCTTAGTTCTTTCTTCTAATAATACTTTTTTATTAGTAAGTTTCTCTAACATTTCTACCATTGTTTTAACCTTTGATGGATTAAAACTTGATTTCACAGTGGTTGATACTAAATCTTTTCTAATATATCTTTGTATTTTATCATCTAGATAATTTTTATCTTGTTTAGAAATTTTCTTTTTAATTATTCTTTCTATAATGTCAATAAGAGTTCTAGAATATGTTGAAGGTGAAATATTTCCTTTATTTACTCCAGTTCCTAATTTAATCATCTTGTTTTGATCTTTTTCATTTAAATTCCCAATAGTATTAGCTTCTGGTATAGTTCTTTTAACGGCAGCCATTGCTATATTTAATATAACAAATCCTTGGTTATCATCTGAGGGAATAGGATAATTAATATTCATTGTTTTATTTATCTTCTAATAATACTTTTTTGTTAGTAAATTTTTCTAGTTTTTCTATTAAAACTTCTAGATTTTTATTAAAATTTTCAACATAAATATATTTTTTTACATTACTATGCTCTTCTATCTCTTTTTTCGTAAATATAAGCGCATTAGAAGCAATATTAAATGTTCCGCCTACTTCTCTAGGGCAATTTTCTAAACTCTTTAAATCATTATTAAACACATTAAAATCGCCTGTGACAGAAATAAAATTAACAGGAATTTCTTTTAAACTGCAATTAGGAAGCTCTATACTGCCATTAACTCTAACTTGATAATCAGAATAATAATCTTTTAATATATTTAATTGTTCTAACTCTATATTTCCTTTATATAATAGTTCATTGTGGATTTTATCACTAGTTATAGTAACATTTTGATCAAAAATTTCTTTTTTCATTTTAAATTTGTTTTTTAAAAGTAAAGGTGGCGCTTTTAAACAGACAACCACCTTTTTAACTCATTAAGCTCATAACCATAATTAAATATTAAAAAAAATAAAAAAATTATATATTTAAAAATAAAATTAACATGAAAGAGATACAATTAGCCAAAATACTTGTAGATTATTACGAAAACAAAGGATATGAATGTTATAAAGAAGTGAGTTCATCAGGTAGTGGTGGATCTAAAAGAGCTGATTGTTATTTTATAAAAAAAGAAAATGGAGAAATAATTGATTCTTTTTCAGTTGAAACTAAAATGACACTGGGATTAAATGTTATAGAACAAGCTTATAAGTGGAAACCTCAAGCAAAACGTGTATATGTGGGAGTTCCTCGATTGAAAAGAAAACCTGTAAAAGCAAGAAAGTTTGCAATGTTTGTTTGCAATAAATTAGGCATAGGTATTATTGAAATAGCAAAAGGAGATATTAAAATTATACAAGAGGTAGAAGATAATTTAAAATATAAAATGCCACCATTATATGAAGAACAAAAAAAATCTAAAGCAGGAAATGCAAAATCTCAATTTTTTACAAAATATAAAAAAACTATAGCTAATATAGATAAATTTATGAAAGACAAAAAAGAATATAGTTTAAAAGATTTATTAAATCAAATAGAACATCATTATTCAAATAATCTTTCAGCACATGGATGTATAATAAAGTATATTAAAAAGGGAATTATAAAAAATTATACTACTAAAAGAGGAAATAAGTGTATAATGTTAGTTAAAATTAAATAAGTTCCCACGACAGGATTCAAACCCGCATTTTCAACATTCAATTACGTATACTTGATCCGTATTCAAGCTCGGTTACGTAGGAATAAAAATAAAAAGTCTAGTGTGAGGGATTCGAACCCTCGGATAATACTACCTGTGTACCACCGCACGCTTCCAAGACGTGCATCTTAAACCTAACTCGACCAACACTAGTTATAATTAGTAGCCCTAGATTGATTCGAACAATCATCAAGTCATTCGTAGTGACCCATTCTATCCGTTGAACTATAGAGCCTCAAATTTGCTGATTAGGTACGACTCGAACGTACAAGCTCTTTACGAGCACTTGCTTCAAAGACAAGTGTGTTTACCAATTCCACCACTAATCAATATTGTATCCATAGATGGGTTTGAACCACCGACCGCCAAGGTATAAGCTTGGAACTCTGACCACTGAGTTATATGGATATATTTCAATTAACTTAATCTAGTCGAGGTGGTGAGATTTGAACTCACGAACCGACGTTTCCAGGACGCCGTTGTATAACCATCTGCATAACACCTCGTTATATTTTTTTGTTGTCTTACAAGGATTCGAACCTTGAATACCTGGATCAAAACCAGATGTGTTACCATTACACTATAAGACAATATATTTTAAAATCTAATTCTATGTTTCTCTGTCTATCGATCCTTTAAATTAGTAACGGTCTCCTGTATCGTCTAGGTAGTGAAATTTGAATTCACGTGCTCTGCATCCCAAATGCAGCGAGATAAACCTGACTCCTCTATACCTAGTTATATATTTTTAAATTTTAAGCAAAAAAAAATCTCAATCAAATTACTGATTGAGATTTTCTATTAAAATATGAAATATTAACGTAAAACTTTTAAATTTTAATATTCAATTTTAAACATGACTCAATCAGGCTGCTTCTGCGCGGCTGTTGAGGTATTTGTATGTTTAAAATTGCGTTCATTTTGTTTATTTTATTTTTAAATATTACTTTTTTATTTATTTATTATTAATATAAGAAATTATTTTTGTTTTATTTCTATTTTGATACCCTAAAGATATATTTTTTTATAATACAAACCTAATATTTTGAATTATTTTTTAACACTATACCATTTTTATAAACTTCATACTCATAAAAACGAGGTAATCCATATTTTAGAGCTTCTGCTAAATCTGTCCATTCTTCTTCAGAAACCATATCATCTGGATAAGAAAAATTACCTTTTAAATGAGCAGGTATAGGTCTTAAATTAACTAAAACTAATTCACCTTCACCACCTTTAACATCTATTGCTAATTCTTCTGTGCTCCAATCTGATTTAGTATCGATAATTTCTTCAACTCTATCACGAATTTCTTTTTGTGTATAAATTTTAGGTGTTGGAGGATCAGGAAACATATCTTCTTTCAAAATTATTTTTTTTCCTGAAATTCTTTGTAATTTTTCAGTAAGCAATTGTATCTCTAATTGTTTTTCCTTTTCTGATTTCATTCTATTTTTCTTCTATATCTTCAATTTCTACATCACTATTTTCAAAATCTATAGGTTCTACACTTATTTGTGGTTGAGTTTCTTCTCCCTCTAATGCTTTATCAACACTGATAATTTCACAAGAAACTATGTTAGTGAATACTTTTAATCTTTTATCAATTGCATTTTTAAGTTCTTCTTCTGAAGGTTCAAGATTATTTGTAATTATAATTTTACCTTCAATAAGAGTAGGTTCAAACCCTTCAAATAAAACAGATACTTTAAATAAATAAGTAATATTGTTCCAATAACTATTCATTTCTGTAAAAACTACTTTCTTGCCAGATATTCTTTGAATTTTTTCTGTAAGTAATTGTATCTCTAATTGTTTTTCTTTTTCTGTTTTCATTATTGTTTATAGTTATACAGTTATTTTATTCCAAAAATCATTTAATTTTTTATCTGCACCCACTGCTAATTGAATTATGTCTTTAGATATAGGTCCTCCTATGATTTTAGCTGATTCTATAATGGCTTTTAATTTTTCTGCTACTATTAAAATATCTTTTATATTATTAGTGGCTTCGTTTTCTTTTAAAACTACTTTCTTGCCAGATATTCTTTGGATCTTTTCAGTAAGTAATTGAATTTCTAATTGTTTTTCTTTTTCTGTTTTCATTATTAATTAAATACTGATTGTTTTTACTTCTTGAATATTTAGTTTTCCTGGAACTACTATAAAAGTAACATTTTCACAAGTCCATTTATCATAATCATCGAATGATTCATGTTTGCACTCTTCAATAAGCTCTAAAGCATCTTCTGATTCTTTTTTATCTATAAGAGTTAAAAAATTAAGTAAGGCAATTTTTCTATTGATTCCTTTTACATAACTTATTTCTGAAACGTCTGCATTTCCTGAATTAGATTGTGAATAAACAGTAAATATTTTTTCTTCTTCTTGAGGTTCTCCTGGTTCCATAAGTTCTTCGATAATATCTTTGTCTTCACTTTCTGTAAAAACCACTTTCTTGCCAGATATTCTTTGAATTTTTTCTGTAAGTAATTGTATCTCTAATTGTTTTTCTTTTTCTGATTTCATTTTATTTATATTTTAATTATTTACTTTAAATATAATTAATTTGGTTTTCCTACTAAAATTTTATAATGTTTTTCACCTGCAATGTCTCTTAAATACCAGCCTTCTTTTATATTAGATCCTTTAGGATTCTCTCCAACCCATGTTACTTTCTTTCCTAATACTTGTTCTACTTCTTGTTGATTGTTTATAATAGGTACATTATATCTTTCTAGAACTTTCATTATTCTATTATCAACTTCACAATAAAAACCTTGATTCTTTACTTTATTTGCAGCTCTTTCAAAATAAGATATAATAGAAGCTCTTGCTCCATCGTGTCCTACTCCTACTAATTTAATACCGTGTTTAGTATTTTTTCCAAAATATAATACATCTATATCAGGATCTTGATCTATATCTACTACTTCTACATAAGAAAAATCATCATTTGATAAAATATCATTTGTTGACTTTATATTACTATGACCTCCAATTTGAGAATATGCTATATTAATAAGTTCAAGAAATTCATCTACTAGTTCTGGGTGAGATTTTATATTGATTTTCTCCCACTCATGTTTTTTTAATCCTAATTTTGATGATTCTTTTTCTATAAGAATGACTTTGCTTTTAGAAATTTTTTCTAATTTTTCAATTAATAATTGTAAAATAGGTTTCATTTATAGCATTTTATTATAAATATAGGAAAGTAAAATATAAAAATTAAATTTTATAATATTTTTTGTACTCTAGGTCAGACTCGAACTGACACGCTTGAGGGCGACGACGCTTAAAATCGTTGTGTACTACCAATTTCACCACTAGAGCATTTGTGATCTAAGAGAGATTTGAACTCTCACTATTTACATAATTAGCTTCTTAAACTAACGTGTCTACCAATTCCACCATTAGACCATATTTTGCGGAAGATGAGGGGGTCGAACCCTCGTAACGGTTTTTAAGCGTCCTAATTGTTTAGCAAACAATCCTCTTTACCATTTGAGTAACCTTCCATTTTATTTTTGTAGATTAGAAGGGAGTCGAACCCTCACTGAATAGTTTCTAAAACTATTGCCTCTTAACCATTGGGCTACTAATCCATTTATATTTTTTGTACTCCAGGTCGGACTCGAACCGACAGTGTTTTCTCAATGAGTGTCACCGTTTAAAAGTGATGCGTTTCAACCAAGTTTCGCCACTGGAGCATATTTATTTTTTTATTTGGGTGAAAACGGGGCTCGAACCCTGTCCTAGATATTCACAGTATCTCATGCTAACCAATAACACTATTTTCACCATATATTTGCGGAAGAAGTAGGATTCGAACCCACACACCCCTAAAGGCCCTCGGTTTTCAAGACCGCCGCCGCTACCCTGCAAGCTTTCGGCTTATTCTTCCATTTTTTTATTTAGGGTGAAAGACGAGTCACGATCTCGCATTAAGTTGTTACACTATTCCAGAACCACAATCTGGTCGGCATCCAATTACCGGCTACTAACACCATATATTTTTAAAATAATATTATAAGCCGTACACTTTTCACAGTCGCTATGGGTTTCAACCATTTAGTACTTATAATATTATTTAAAGCGGAAGAAGAGAGATTCGAACTCTCGAAGCTTTTACACCCAGTTGTTTTCAAAACAATGTCCTCATGCCTACCGGATTTCTTCCAAATTTATTTTTTTTACAATTATTTCAATGAACTATATACAAACAAAAAAAACCCTTGATCAATTTATTTAGATCAAGGGTTTTTAATATTAACTTTTAAAATTATAGAAATTATCTTTTCGTTAAATCATACCTTGATCCACATCTGCTACTTGATAACAGGTGTAAATGCGATAACAACGATATGATAACTATTTTTTTCATTTTCTTTTAAATATTACTTTTTTATTTATTTATTATTAATATAAGAAATTATTTTTGTTTTATTTCTATTTTAATGCTCTAAAGATATATTTTTTTATAATACTAACCAAATTATTTTAAATTATTTTTTATTTCATTACATATAGTTGGTATTTTCCTTTAGGAAATTCTTTAATTTCTTCAGGTGTATTAGCTGTTGCTAAAACCTTAGTTAATGTTCCAACATAGTAAGGATTATAAATTTTTGCTTTTCTATTATAAAGAGATGGAAGTTTAGTTGTACCATTTCCATCATCAAATAAATATAAATCTCTATTATCTTTTAAATATTCTTCTGTTTTTCCTGAACCTGATAAAATAATTGTTTTATCATTTCCCACAAGTTTAAGTAAAAAATATGCTGTCTTATTTTGCACAAACTCATTATTTAATGGATTTTGCGTATCAATTTTACTATCTGAATTTAAACAAGCTATTTTTATTCCTTTCTTTTCTTCTTCTAATATAATACTTTTATTAGATAATGTTGAAAATGCACTTTCATTTAGCACTTCAAAAACCAATATACCGTTACCACCAAATTTTGAATTATTTCCTACTAATTGTCCCTCTTCATCAAATCCTAAATGAGACCAACCATCTTCTTCTAATTCTTTTTTAAATTCAGGATCTAATTCAACCTCTTCTTTTAAAACTACCTTCTTACCAGATATTCTTTGAATTTTTTCAGTAAGCAATTGTATTTCTAGTTGTTTTTCTTTTTCTGATTTCATTATTTTATATTTTATTTATTATTAAGTTTTCAGGAATATCAACTATATATTCTCCTGATGTTAAAGGGTCCAAAAATAAAAGTCCTCTTGGAGTACTTAAAACTAATTCTTTTCTTTTAGTTTGCGATGGATTTGAAATAAACCCTAAAACTTTTCCTACTTCAAAACTATTATAACCATTATATCCTATATATTGGTTTTGTTTAAGTAACCACAAACCTCCTGTTTTATCTAAATTTTTAATATGATCTTTAATACTATTATTAGATGTAAATTCTTCCTCAAAACTATCACCCATATCAGGATGTACAATTAAAGGATTTTTAACTAAAGGTAATTTAACTTTATAATCAGGATATATTTTTTTAAAATATTCTAATACTTCAATTTTAATAGGAGTATTTTTTAAATTAATTATTTTATTTTCTTCATTAATATTATCAATAAAATTTTTTATTCGTTCTTCTATTTTAACAGGTTTGGCATGTTTAGAGTAGTAAACATAATCATCTTCCAAAATAACCTTTTTATTAACAAGGTTTTCTAATTTTTCTATTAATATATTTATGTTCATTATTATAATTCGTTATAATTTTCTTCTGCTTTTTCTAATTTTGGAGATAATTTTTTAATTTTCTCTTTTATTTTTTCAATTTTACTATTTAAATCATTCATTTCTCCTCCTATTTCATTAGCAACATTTTCACCTTCACTTTCGCCACCCTTTTCTATTGCTTGAGGAATTAATTCTTCTTGATCTATATATAATTGTCTTAATTCTCTTTTATAATCTTCTAATTCTCTTTCTAAGTCATCCATCTCATATCTAAGATTATCATATTTCTCCTCAACCCTATCTTTTCTGATTTGTTTATTTTTTTCTATTCTTTCACTTCTTTTATTTGCTATATCATAATCAGATACTGTTATGCTTCTATCAAATTTTCCATTTACAAAAGGAGACCAACCTCTTTCAGTTCTTATATGTTTAATATCGTTTATAAATTTTATTGTACCTATAGGAATTACTGGTTTTGTATTGTTTTCTTTTGAAAAAACAGATTTTCTAGATTCTATTAAACTAGCACTAGAATTTGAATAAGAGAATTTTTTTTCTTCTTCTATTTGCTCATATTCTTCTCTTGTAATGATTTTTGTTTCAACTTTAACTATTTCTATATATTCAGATAAATTTTCTTCCCATTTTTCTAACGCTGTTTTTTCTATTTCCTCTGCTTCTTTTTTAGTTAATATAACATCATTATAATCTCCAGCTATAATATCACATTGACATCTACCTACACTATCTATCCATTCTGCAACAACAACAAATCCTTTTATATCTTCTATTTTGTTTAATTTATTTATTTCATAAGCAGGGACTTCTTTAAACCCAGTAAATTTAGGTTGTTTTAATTTTTTAAATTGAGTAGCTTCTAATAAATCATCTTTTTTTTCAACTACATAATATTGATACGCATTATCTATCTCTTCAATAGAAGGCTTTGCTTTTTCAGAATATTGATCTCTAGTTATTCCTTTATCATCTAAAGCGTGTATTTTTTTCCAATCTTCATCATTATATTCTTCACCCTCTTCAGTTATTACATCATCTTCTTGGTTTTCTTGATTTAAAAGATCTTTATATTTATTAATAGAAATAGGAAATGCTCTAACGTTTGAAGTGTTATAATTTTCTGGATTATTACTTTTCCATGTTTTTAAAGCTTTATTACACAGTTCATCTGCTTCTTCGTATGATACACCTTGTTCTGTAGAGTGTATTATATCCCATTTTTCTTCACCATCTTCTGTCCATTTACATATAGCAACATATGAAGTTTTTATTATATCTTTTAGATTTCCATCAGAAATAATAGATGATTCTTCAATAATACCTTTTATGTCTTCTATAATATATTCTGTATAAGATTTTAAATCTATAGGGTTTAACTTTTCAGGTTTTATATTTGTTAAATAAGATATTATTTTTATTCCTTTTTCAGAATCTTTTATAAAAGAATCAAAATCAGATATTTTTTTATTATTATCTTTTAATTTTTTTATTATATTTTCTTTTTCTTTTATAAGAATTTGGTCAAATTCGCTCAAACTAATATATTCTCTTTCTTTTTTATCTAATTCTATTAATTCTTCTTTGGAATTTACTACTGTGTCAGATATAATACTATTTTTATATTGAACTTTTATTTCTGTGAATGGTTTACCAAATTCAAAATTGGTATTTTCAAAAGCTTCCTCAATTGTTTTTCCTTCTCCTATTTGCTCTGATTCTTGTTCTACAAAACTGCTTTCGTGATCTCTTACTACAATATTCCATCTATAATTAACCAAATATAAATCTTGATTTCTATTATATTCAAAACTATAACAATCATCGTTCTCAATTGCTTCTTGATCTTCATCAGACATAATACGAGGTTTTCCTCCAATTAAATCATCATTATAAGTTAATAATGTTTCTATTAATAATTCATCGTTAGAAACAATTTTATTTTTAAATAAATTAGAAGTAATAAAAGAGGGAAGATTATCATATTCTAAATTAATATATTTTTCACAATCATCAGGATCTTTAATTATAGTCAGTAACAAATTACAACGCTCATCAGAATTTAAAATTTCCCAATCTTTATTTGTAATTAAACTATTTTTATTTTCTTCTACAACATAAAGATTATCAGTTTCTTCTGTTAAACTTTTTACCAAAGATTCTTTTACTTCTTTTTCTACATCTTTTTTAATATCTTCAAAATTCTCAATAAATTCTTTAGTACAAGTGCCTCCCGTAATTGTAACCCTATCTGTTTGATTATAATGTAACTTATCAGCAGAGTATATATGATCTATAATTTCAGAAACATCTTTGCCCCATTTTTCTTCTATTAAATTAAAAATTCTAATTAACTCGTCACTTTCTAATTTATCGAACTTCTCCCATATTTCAACTAACCAATTTTCTATAGGGTAAAGTTCATCAAGACTATATATCTTGTTAGAGTTTATTGATTCTTCAATAACATCATTTGATTTTAATAAAGCTTTATTTAATCCTTGCATAGTAATGTCTATATTATCATTTACTGTAAAATTATCACCTGCAATAACATTTGTTCCTTCTAAAACAACAACACCATAACCACTATCACCATCAGGTTCATTATCATTTACATTTTCTTTTAATAATTCCCAAGCTTTAAGAATACCATTTTCAGTAAACTCTTCTGTTTCTTCACTATAATCACTACCAACATCTCCAGTGAAATCATAAAAAAATACACATACCTCATTAATCATTTCTTCTAAACTATCGAAAGGTCTAATTGCTACACTTTCATCGTTCCAATAAATAAAAGAATAAGGACTAGCCTCTTCTTCTTCTAAATATTCAAAACCTTTTACTTGTTTTTCGTTTGTTGTTATATGAATTGTTTTATAATCATAATGATTTGGAAAACCTGCGTATATTTTCATTTTTATATTTTTTTAAATTCTATCATAGCTTTATAAAGGTTTTCTAAATCAGAATCAGAAAAAGATAAAGTATCAATTTCATGATTATGTAATATTTCAACCATTTTGTCAATTTTTTCATCACTTATACTTTCCCAAATAGAGGAATCATAATCTGATGTAGTTCCATCTTCAAACTTTAATTTAATTGTGTTATCGTCAACTTTTTGTATAAATTTTCCTGTTTGACCCTGTTTATTAGCTGGATCAGTAGTTAAATTTCTAGGAACTGTTAGAGATTCTCCTATTTCGTGATAATCAAAAATGTTTTCTTTTAATACTGTTAAACCACTATTTAGTGATTCTTCAAATACCTCTCCCTCAGTAGCATCCTTTAAAAATTTAATAATTTTTTCTTCAGGTGATAATTTATCAGGTGTTTCACCCATAGCAATATCGTATTTGTCAATTAATTCAGCTTTTTCTTCATCGCTGTTATTTTCATTTTCACAAAATTTAATTACTTTATTAAAAAAAATTCTATCATCTTGAAAATTTCCTTTAATTTCATAATTTTTTAAATCCTGAAAAGTGGAATTATTATTTGATGATTCTTTTAATATGTCGATTGATAAAACCACTTTCTTACCAGATATTCTTTGGATTTTTTCTGTAAGTAATTGTATTTCTAATTGTTTTTCTTTTTCTGATTTCATTATTAATTAATTTATTTTAAATATTAAATTTTACTTTAAATTATTAAAATAAATTAATTTTCATCCTGATTATCTTCTATTTCATCAAAAACTTCTTCTTCCACTTCATCATAATCAAAATATTCTTCTTCCTCATCACCATCAACTTCTTCAATTTTTTTTACAACTCTATTTTTAGCAATATCGTCGCATTTTTTACCATTTTTTTTACACTCAAATTTTAAAACATCTAAATTATCTTTTATATATTCCAATAAATCTTTATCAGAAATTTTATTATTATATATTCCTAATAAATATTCAGCAGGAATATTAATTAATTTTCGTCCCTTATAAGGTCCAAAATTAATTATTGAATCATCATCTAGTATCATTAAAATTATTTTTTTTGTTTATAAATATAACTTTAATTTAAAATAAGTAATTTTTTTAAATTTAAAACATTGTTATTGTATTTAACTTAAATCTATACAAAATGTATTATATGAAAATACAATCATTATATTATTTTATGAGCTCTAAACAATTATCTTTCTAAATATGTAACTACATGTCACTTTAAATAAATAAGCTCTTTAAACAAAAGATTTCTTATATTAAACAATAAAATAAGGTTTGTATCGTAGTGGCGTACCTAACAAATAAAGCGTTAATTTTGTAAAACACCACTTGTTCATGTTCTTGTAATAAATAAAAGTCTTGCTCTGTCTACAGGTGACAACAAGGACCTTAAAGCTGGTCATACCAAAATTTTTATTACACCGGTGGGAGAAACGGATGGAAAGGGTTGAGCATTTATAACCAACGCAAAAATATGGTTATAGAACTTTTTTAAAATTAGAGGATTTTGTTTACACAAAGGCCTTTAGCTTTAAGGGAGAAAACCTGAGGTATGTATAAAAAATTATATTTAAAGATAAATAATAAAATACAAATAAAATGAAATCAGAATTAGAAAAATAATTAGAAATACAATTACTTACTGAAAAAATACAAAGAATCTCTGGAAAGAAAATTGTTTTAGAAGAAAGTGAAAAGGATATTTTTGATTTATATCAAACATATCCAATAAAGGGAAATAGAAAACTAGGTGTAGTAGAATCGATAAATGGAAAAGATATTGAAAAAAAACAAACAGATAAAATTTGTAGTGATTTAGAAAACTTAGGATATTATACTCATGTTGTTAAAAATAGATTTGGTTATTATGATATTATTTTTTATAAAGATTTTAACAGTGAAATTGATAAAGCCATTAAGCTTTATAAAAAATACACGAGCTTTTCTATGATAGATAAAAAAGACACAATGGATGGATTAACTAAAGATGAACATATTTTTTTAGGAAGAATGTTTGGTATAAAAGAATCAGAAATAAATAAATTTGTATTTGATATTTTTAATGACGATAACGATGATGAAGAATGGAAAAAAGCTGTTGAAAATTATATAGATGAAAATGATGCTGTTTTAATAAAACCTTTTTTGGAAGATAAAAGAAAACTTTCGGCTAAATTTGAAATGCAAGGAACAACTATTATTGTAACTTTTAACAAAAAATTTATATTTCCGGAAAATTATAAAGCTGATTTTTTCTTTATGAGATTAATGGTAACACAATTTAATAAAGGTTTAAAAAAATCAAATAAATTAAAAATAATATCTCCTAATATTATAAGTTGTGAAAATATTCCAGGAGAAATAGATTTGGATTTATTTAACGAACTTGTAAAAGAAATAGAGGAAGACCTTATTTGGGCTGCAAAACGATATTTAAAAAATACTTCAAAAAGATCTTAGGTAATATTAAAAAGCCTATATTTATATAGGCTTTTTAATATTACGTTTATTTATTAATTAAAAGGTTTTAACAATTCTTCTTCTGATTTTTAAAAACCTCCAACCATTTCATCAGAATCACCCCAAGAATCACTAATAATTTCATCTAAAACATCTTCAGATATTTTCCTTTCAAAAAACGCCTTACAATATCTTGCTAATACAGTAAAGTATTTGATAGTTTTTGTTAAAGAAAATCCCACATAAGGATATCCTTTATCACCACTTTCTTCATTCCATTTATTCCAATAAGCTATAGCTTTTTAATAAGATTTTCTAAAATTCTAAGTTAATTTTTATATTTAAATCAGCTAAATTGTCTTTTACAATAGGAGGGCTAATTTTAGCATATACTAAAGGTAAACTATTAACATTTCCATCTCTATTAGTTATATGAAAAGCAATTTCAGATATTAATTTTTTGTTATGTAAACTATTTCCCTCATCAAAAGTAGGGTTAACAGATTTATTCCATTTATCCGCTTCTGCTTTAATATTAAATGTTAATCCATATTGAGTTACTTGTTCTTTGTGGGATAAGTTGCCTATTAATATATGAGGAGTAGCCATAGTTGTAATTAATTCTGATTCTATTTCGTAAATATTAATAGAATTTAAATAACCAGCTAAATCTACTGTAACTTCCTCTCCTACAACATAAGGAATTGTATTAACAATTTTTAGATCTTTAACCCCAGTTATATTATAAGGATCCTCAATATCATAATCATATTTTCCTATTATAATATTAGCTATCATACTACCCATATTAACACTTGTTATATTAAATTGAGGTAAATTAACTTTAAATAAACTTGTAGCATTATTATAAGACCCATCTTCATTTTTACTAGGAATAGAAAAATTAAAAGGAATTAATTCACCACACAATATAGATTCACAATGTTCGTTTTCTATATTATAAGTTATAAAATATTCATAACTAGGTTTGTTAGAATAAGTATAGCCAGGTCTACCAGAAAAACTTGGAGTTGTTAAAAGAATAGGTTCTGTAATCCAGTTAATGTTTCCGTAAACGCCACTAATATATTTAGCTACATAAAAACTATCTTGATCTATAACTTTGTATACACATAATATATTATCAGGCGTAGAAGTAAAAATAGAACTGTTAGCGCCTGGTACATCTTTAATATAAATAATATCACCATCTTTATAATTATGAGGTTGATTTAAACTAATAATTGTTGTACCGATTGTTGTGTCGTATCTTATTTCATTAATAAAACTAACACCAGTAGGGGTTATATTTGAAAAAGTTTCACCTGCAGTTATAGGTAATAAAGTATAATTTCTATTAGAAGAATATCCCAACGCTAAAGTAATTTCAGTATCAAAAAGTAAAACAAGATTTAAATCATGTAATATGTATCCAATTTTTTTAACACTATTAAATAAAGTATATAAAGGTGAATAATTACCTAGAGAGTTATTATCGTTTTTTAATTCATTTATATTATTTACAAACCAAGCAGGTTCTACTCCATTGTTTTTTTGAATAATTAAATATGGAATTTCTAAAGATATATTTTCTGCTATGGTTATTCTATCTTTAATTTGTTCGTTTAAATTAAGTACTGTAAAAGGCGTTTTAAAACCTGTTATAACTGGTAATAAATCTTGAAGTTGACTTTTTATTCCAAAATATTCTGATCCTTTATAATTTATATAATTTTTTTTACTTGAGGTATTATCCCCCAACATTTGATCTCTGTGTATTTCACGTTGTTGCCATAAACTATTATACAAATCTTCAGTATTCCAATTTCTATTTAAAAGAATAAGTAAATATTTACCACTTCCAACAATATTAATGAAATTTTTATCAACATCTATATCAAAAGTATTTCCAATTTGTGTAACACTAGTTATTTGATAAATATATGTTTCTTGATTAAAAAAATAAGGAATATTATTAATTCCATCAGTTCCAGAAGAAGCTCCTAATATTTCGTTTGGTAAATATTGAACTATTAAATAAGAACCATCAGTAGGAACAGTATGAACGTCTTCAATAATTATTTCTTTTATTATTTTATCAGATTCTATTGTTAAAGTATCATATAAACCAATAGGGGTAGTGTAAACTTCATTCCAAAAATATTTAGTAAACTCAAAACTATACGAATTACTTACATATGTATCAAACATAGGAGCATTTATTAATGCAGATTCTAAAAAAATATTAATTGAATTTTCTGTATAAGATAAAACTTTATATTTTCCTGTCGGAATTACAACAAAACCTCCTATTTCTATATCTATAGGAATAGTTATATATTCAAAAGAGTTATTGTTAAAAACTTCTCCTGTATATAATATTTTAACCTCATAATTTTCCCCTGTAGTCTCATCAATTAATTCAGTAATTTTATTAAAAAAAATAGATTTATAAAATATACCTTTTTCTTTTAAAGGAGAAGATAATATATTTTCATAATTAGAACAATTAACAGTTTCTCCATAATAATTATTAGTTAAGTTTTGTTCTAATATATTATTTCCTTCAAAATAAACTCCAAAGGGATATAAATTATGATAATTGATAGTACAATTTCCTAATAATTGGCTTTTGTGTAATTTTAAAAATTTTAAATCTGTATTTTGAGCTAAAATATTACCATTTACTAAAATTGTTATTATATCAGAAGATCCTAATACTATTTGACCTTGAAGATATATTTCTGCCATGTCTTTAAAATAACAAGTATCTGCTGGATATTCAGCAATTAGTTCTACTTTCCAATTACCTTGAGGTAAATTAATAATTTGATCAGTAGTATAATTATATATATATTCTTTATATATAGTATTAGTAATAATGTTTTTTATAATATATTTTACATTATAAAACCTTGTTAAAAGATTTTTACAATCACTTAAAGAAAGTTCATAAGTATGGCTTCCTTGCACAAATTCATCAATATTTGTTATCCCCGTGTTACTAATATTATCTAAACTTAAGGTTAGAGTTGAAGTTTCGTTATCTATAATTGAAAGAGATGAACGTTCTAACGTTTTTATTTTAAAAGTAGGTAATTTAAAAGATGTTTTATAAACACTACCAACTTCTCCATAATAAGTTGAGAAGCTATTATTTATTATAACATATATATGTTTTATATTAGGACCTGATTTAATTGAAGAGGCCCCTATTAAGGGAACACCTATTACAAAAGTATCAGATGAAGAAAAATTAACAGCCCTCCAAGATGAAGAATTTGAAATAACTTCTACAAATTTTCCGGCAGTATTTGAGTTAAATACGTTATAAGGAGTATTTATAATATATTTAAACCAAGAATCAATTGAAACAACACCTTTAGTGTTATTAATAAAAATTTCAATACCTTTTGTTGAACTATTATATCTTCCTGAAGTGTTTGTTTGATAAGTAAGCCATGATTGATTTAAATTACTTCCAGGGTTACTTGTATCGAATCCAGTAGCTAGTAATTTACCTTCTACTTTTTGAAAAATATTAACAATTTTACTAGTTTTAGCAATAGCTAAAGATGGATGAGTAATATTACCACACTCTACACTTATTTGTGAATCTATATGAGGGTTTCCATTAACATGTAAAAATAAATAAAAGTCTATTTTATATTCTCTAGAGTTGTTTCCTAATCCAGTTGAATCAAAAGTCATGTTATAATTATCTTTAATTCCAATAACAGGTATAGAACTAGATACGGGCACTCCATTGTTATCTTCAAAATCACTTACTTTGGTATAAAAATCTCCTATTTCATAAGCATTAGTTACATTAGTAATAGGCCTATACATATATCCATTAACACTACCAACGGCTGTTGAAGGATAGGAAATAACTACAAGTGTTTGCCAGTGATTAATATGAGTAATACCATTTTCATCTATACTAGTACCCCCAGGAGCATCAGTACTATAAGTTATAGTAGTTTTATCATCTATTTCATCTTGAACTTCAACTACGAAGTTTTTTAAATTTATATTTTCTATAATTTTTGAAGAAGTTTGTATATCTTCTATATAGTCATTTTCTAATTTTAAACCATCAGAGGTTAAACAATAGAAATAATTTTTAGTAATACTCATTTTTAATATTTATAAACTAATTGTTTTTTTATTGCAGATTCATTACCTATAATACTTAATATATTTTCTCGTCCTAAAGTATTCCAAGTTTTAGGTTTAAGAAAAGAAAATGAATTATTATCTAAATCATATATTATTTCCCACCCTGTAGGAATATCTGATTCTATGGGATTTGTAAGAAAACCATTATTATCAAAAATTAAAGGCACGTTATTATTTAAAATAGTATAAGGTTCTTTTAATTGTAATAAATTACCATTACTATCTGTATAATTATCTATAAGAGTTTTAGGCAATATAACATATCCATCAGTGTTAGGTTCTGTATATAGTAAGGTAAAAAAATTATTTGCATTTATTAAAGTAGGTTTACTTCTTTTTGTAAAAAAAGTAATTGAATCGGGAGGATAATTATAGTTAGAACTTAATTCTACAACATTATTAGGTGTTTTAAAAATTTTAACAACATTAGCATGTATTTCTCCACTTACGTTATTTATATCTCCAGTATATATTAATTTATGCTTAATTCCATAAGATTTAAACGGAGAATTAAAAGATCTTATATTTTCATAAGAAGCAGACATTTCATAATCGATATCACTATCCCCTAAAGAAATATTAGATATTTTAATACCACTAGTACTACCTCTTTGAGAAAATAAACGTCTAAGTTCATCTTGTACTTTTATATCTAATGTAATATTATTCATTTTCAATTATTATTTTTAAAACTTCATTATAAGAAATCTTCTTTTTATCTATTATACTTTGAATACACGTTCCAGATTCATTTAAAAAAGGAAGAGCGTTAATTTCTAAAATTTTATATTCTCCGTTTTTTATCATAAAATCGATTGTACAACAAGATTTTATATTTAGTTTTTTATATATATCTTCAAAATCTTTTTCTATAAAATTAAAAACAAGATCTTTATTATCATATATATATTTTACTTCTTCATTGTTATTTTTATTCCAAGTAGAACCTTGTTTTTTAATTAAAACAGGAGAACAAACTTTACCTTTTAATACAGTTATTGTATATTCTGTCCAATTATCATCAACAGATAAATATTCTTCATATAAATAATTATCATCATATTTTTTTTCGTTATTTATTATTTTAACAGCAGCAGAATTTTCTCCTATTTTAGGTTTTTTAATACAAGGAAATTTTATATTAGCTTCCAAGTATGTTTTAGGAATATTTATTTTATTTTTTTTAGCCCATGTTTTAAATTTGGTTTTATCACCACAGATTTCTATAATCTCTTTAGAAGAAAACAAATAAGGCTTTTGATATTTATCTAAATATTCCTGAATTAACCCAGACTCACTCCAACCAAATTGTATACAGGGTAAAATTATATCAAATTCTATTTTTTTTACAATATGTTCTAAATCTTTTATACCTCTAATATCGGTTAAGTAAACATCGTGTTTATCTTCTTTTAAGGTATTATAAAGCTCTCTTGATACTATTTGAGTTAAGCCACTGCCTTCACCAATTGTTTTGTTTAAAATTAATATTTTCATTTTATATTGTTATATAATATCCTTTACTTATTAATACTATGTTTTCTTTTATATCAGAAGGAATATTGAATTCCAATTCAATTTGTTCTCCCTGTCTTAAAGAGGTATATTTATCTTTAAACTCATAATTAATAGGTTTAATAGTTATATCTCCAATTTTTATATAAATATAATCTATATAAGATATTTCATTTTTTTCTTCTTTAATATATATATTTAATTTATTATCTTTTATATAAAAAGAATCTATACTTGTTTCTGATATTTTATCATTAAGAATACCTTCTTGATTTTCTAAAATTTCTGAATAAAATATTTGTTTATTGTTATAATTTAAATATAAGTAAGGACAAGCAATATCAATATAAGGACTAATTATACCACCAGATGTACTTCTTGAACTACTAAAAAGAGAATGATCACATTGTATGTCATTAAGAGTATATCTTGTTCTTAATTGCATTTGTGAAAAAGTACTGTTTTTATTTCTTGTTGAATAAATTTTTGGGTTTTCACTATATGATACATCAACTATTGAAGCTGACATTACCATCGATTGATCAGATTCAGGAGATTTAATAGATATAGTAGTTTGTGGTGATAAAACATAACCTGTATCTGGAGAAATACCCCCAAGACCAGTTACTGTTATTAGTCTATGTAAAATTCCTTCAATTTCGATATCACTGTAGGTACTATAATAAACTGATTTACCATTATAGGTAATATTATTTCCCAATTCAAGTGAAGGGATACTATTTATTGCTAATAGTTGATTAAAAGAATAAACAACTCCGAGAAAATTTGATCCGTCATAACTCATTGTAAATAAAGGATTATATAATGTACTACCATTTTTCCCCTTCTCTACTGTTATATAAATTTCGTCTGTATTAGCATCAACAACAGTAGGAATATCTAATATTTTAAAAGTATAAGTATCACTATCATAACTTAAAGTATCTCCAATAGATAAAATTGGTTTTATTCCATAGCCTTCGGTACTTAACACAGGTGTTAGTTTTATAGTATTATAATTTACAATAAAACCAGTAAAAGTATTATTAGTCACATCTGTTAAGTGCTGCAATTCTAAATATTTATTTAATTGTATTGAACTAAAAGCAACAGGATTTGAGTTTCCGGCAACAGGACGTTGAACCAAAGATCCGGGAGTTGAACTGTATGTAGCTGTATTAGTTAAATTATAAGCAAGTTCTCCAAGATAAATTTTTCTTGTTAAATCTTTTAAAGATAATATATCTCTTTTTCTTATAAAAGTTTCATCCATATCAACAATGTCACCTAATTCATTAGTATTCCAATCATAAGGCTTAGCTGTTTCGCTTGTTCCTAATATATAAGAATATCTAGCAGTGCGAATAATATGACATTTTTTAAATATAGTATCTTCATATTCAACAGGAGAGGCGTTAATATCAAAAGAATTTTCGTCACTATAACTAGTTTTAGGGATAATAATACAACCAAGATCTTCAAATTCAGGATCACTAACTCCAAAATAATTTCCTTGATTTAATAATGCAGCAGCTTCTATAGAATAGAATTGTTTATTATAATAAACAATACCAGGGTTGCCTATAAGAGTGTCAGATCTTTGGTTTGCGTGTTGTGTTCTTAAAGGGAGAAAATCTGCATCTAATAATATTGCTTGATCGGCATTAATATTAAAAGAATTTAAGAATGTATAAAAAGCCTTATCACTTCTTTCTTTTAAAGTTATAAAATCATCTTTCCTAACAGGGTGACCACTTTCGTGAAATATTAAATCTTTCATTTTATTTTTTTGTTTTTATTTTGCATATAATTGTTTATTTACTGTAATTTCGGCAGCTTCGTTTTTATCATAAATATAAATATCAAAACCATTTTCTCTAGTCCAATAAATATAATTTGATGGAATAATTTCTTTTGGCTCACTATACCAAACTATTAAATCATTACTTCCATATGTTTCTTCGTGACAAGCAGATAAATCTTTTGGAGTACTAATATATGAGTATATTGATTCTCCGTCTGTATTTGTAGTACTAAACGCGCCATTAGTTTCAAAACCTATTTGTAAATATAAAGTTGAAGGATTTCCATATTGATTTACAAAATTTTGTAAATTAACAGAGTTTTCATTTCCTAAACTTAAATAAACATCCAAACCGTTGTGAATACAGGTAATATAATCAGAAAATTCAGAAGATATACTATTCATAAGATTTGTTACTAATGAATATAAATTATTATTATTTCCAGTATTATATCTAATTAAGTTTTCTATAACAACATTATCATTTTTATCTATAATGTTTACAACAAAGGTTTGGTTTGTTTTTGTAGCAAGAACCTTAAAACTTGAGTGAGATGGAGAGTTTAAATAATGTCCTTCGTTTTTAAAAAAAGCCTTCGGATATCTATACTTACTTATAAAAAAATTATATATTAAATTAAATCCAGTAATGTTAATTACAATAGGAATAAATTGTTTTATTATATTTTCAAATTTTAAGCTTGTATTTTTAGAATATCTTAATAAATCTAGATAATTTAAAACTGTATCAGAAAAAGTATAATAATTATTTATAATAGATTCTAAATTAATATATGTATAGTCTTCATGTATAGCGTTTGTCCAACCATTTTCTTTTATTATATTTTTAACAAAATTATTATTTAATATTGTTTCTACTGCGTTTAAAGAAGTTTCTATAAAAACAGGATTAGGGTAGTTTTTAAATAAAGAATTAAAATTTGATCTGTTTACGTTAGATAATTCAACTAGATTACTATTTAAATTAAAAAAAGAATTAGTTTTGTAAGCAACAGAAGAAGCAACAGAAGTAGAAGGTAATGAACTTCTATAATTGGCAATTATTTTAATATAATCATTAACATATTCATCGTTAATTTTCTCTTGATCAGAAAAATTAAACCACCATTTTTCTATTTCGTTTCCTAAAGTATTTGTTAAATTAGTATCTTCAATATCTGGTTGATTAATATATAATTTTTCATAAACTGCTATTTTATGAACATACATATTAATATTCACAGGCATTCCTGTAAATAAATCCCACCATTGTAATTCATTATTATATTCTACACTAATAGGATCATTTCCTAAAAGTTCCAAAGAATTCAATGGTAAAACTCTTCTTTTTAATATATCAGCTTTAGGAAAACATGATGATCCAAGAAAATTCTCAGTAGCTATTTGTTCGGGTGTTTTGGGAACATCTTCAAAACATTCTCTCCAAGGAATAAAATCATAAAATTTATAATCTTTAAATATTTCTATGCCTTCTAATCTATATGTTAGTTTTATACAGTGATATAAACCATCACAATTAAATATATTTTGACATATAGCAACTCTATCATAAATACCAGTCGATCCTGGAGCTTTAGATCTAAGTCTTAATCTTACAACTAAATCATTTTCTTCTAAAGAAGCAATAATATATTCACTAGCAGGACTAACTTTATAATTTGCATTAACTGGAGCAGGAACTTCGTCTGTAGGGTATTTGTTGGGTAAAAAAAGTGAAATGTTATTATTCCAACTATAAAATTCACTCATACCTCCATAAATTTCTCTATAAACTTTATTTTCATAAGCTAAAGAACCATTTAAATCACCATCATCAATGCAATTAAACGTAAAAGTATCAGAATCTAGTCTAGTGATTTGTTTTAGTCCTATTGTTTGTATAAGGTTTGAAATATATGTTACATTTATTTCATCACCAGTTACATATCCATGAAATTTTGAATATACTGTAATTTTAGAGTTTTCGCGAGTCCAAGAAACCTTTTCATCCAAATCTCTTAATAAGGGTATTTGATAAGTATAATAGTTTTTAATTTTATCTATACTTATACCCTCCGCATAATTAACATCGTTTTCTATTATAAAAATAGAACCGTTATATGAATAATAACTTGATGTGTTTACAGCATGATATTTAAAAGAAACATTTCCTATTATTAATGTATCAAAAGTTTCTTCTTCATACATTAAATTATCGCTAATATTAAAATATACATTATCTATAACTGATGTATAAGTAACATCATATTCACCATATTTGTTTAACTCATCTAATTTATATAATCCACATAATTGAAACTTTGCTTTGTTTAAATTATCAGGAGAATCTTTATCTATAAAATAATCAATACTTACACCACTAAATTTTTCTGGAAAAGATAAAGGTAAAGCATAATATTCAGGATTGTTTATTCCATTTCTTTCTATAGGTTGAAGATTTAAATAGCTATTTTGTTTAAAAAGCACATATTGTTTTATGTTTTGTAAATATTTGGAAATATCATTAGCAATAGCCTCTGTAGGATCCATGTTTAATGATATTTCTCTTAAGTTATATATATTTTCATTATCATAAACAGGTTTGTAATGATATGGTTTATTTTCAGGACTTGAAGGATTTGTTTTATTAACAAATTTAGATGTATCTATTGTATATGTAATATTGGGAACGTTAACTTTTTCATTATTTGATTGTTTATATCCAAATCCCTCAGCATTGTTCCAATAATATTCATATTCATATATATTAGTCAATCCATTAGGAGATCCTAATAAGTTAATTAAAGATTCTATACAGGCAATAGTACCTTTTTTACTATATAAATATAATAAATTTACTAATAAATATTTTTGTCTTTTTTGAGAGAACTCTCTTAATTTAGAATTATCTAATAAAACTTGATTATCTGTATACATAGAACTTCTTGTATTGGTTTGATCAAGTATTAATGTATTTAAATAATCTTCTTGGTTTTCATCATATAATTTAATACCATAATGATCTGAGTATAATTTATAAAACTCAGGGGATAATTGATTAAATTCAGAATAATTTAAAGTATGAGTATATTGTAAAAAATCTATATATATTTTAATATAATCAAACATTTTACCAGCAAGTAATACATATCTAGTAAACATATTACTTTCAGATTCATTCATTTCATTAATTAATTCATGAGGAATACAACGTCTAATTAATTGATTAGTTACATTTTGATCTAAATCAATAGCACCAATTAAATTATTAGAATCATCTTCTGTTTCTCTATAATATGAAAAATCTGTATTACTTTTATCCTTAACCATATTATCTGGATTTTGAATCCAGTGCTTAAAATCATCTCCTTCTATTATAATATTATTAGTAATAGGTTCTCTAGGCCAAGGAGTAGGATTTAGAAAGTTTAACAAAGCTTTTTGTACACCATCTAATTGATTTTCATAATCTATAATATATTCCAAGTTAGGAGATAATAAAAATCCTTTATAAGTAAGAGATAGCTCATCAGGCGTTTTGTATGATATGTAGTTAGCTTGAGTTAATCTTCCATTTATTTGAACGTTTAAAATATCATCAGGTAAAACCATTTTAATTTCATAAACATTATCTTCTATGAATTGTTCTATATCATAATAAGTATCTTCAACCAAGTCGGGTGTAAAAAAAGTTATAATAGTTTCAGAGCCTATAACACTAATATCTTTTATTCTTAAAACAGCTATAGTTTCATAATATTCAACAATTTCTTCAATAGCTCCAAAACCAGTATTAACAAAATAATTTCTTACAAAAGAAACTTTATCATTTTCTTTAATATGCTGTGGAAATCCTAAATTAGTATCTAACTTAATCTCTATAGGATCCCCTAAGGAAGTTATTTCAGTAGTTTGTATATTATTGGAAGTATAAGATAATACAGCCGTTTTACCTCTTTGTAGTATTTCCAAATCTTCTAATTCTGAAGACATATTAATAAAATCAACAACTGTATAAATTCGATCAATAGAATAAAAAGGATATTGTTTATCTTTGATAATGGTTGCTTCTCCCAGTTTTGTATTTAAAGTATCATCTTCATAAAAAGTTATAATACCTCCAAGTTTATAAGTTTCAGGGGTTTGTATTTCAATAACATAGCCAAATTCAACATCTTCACTAGTATATGGGGATACACTACCTATTATACCTGTTTTAAATATATTAAAATTAGATATAGGATATCTATTGTTTTCTTTATCTATTATATCATAATTTTGAGTCCAATTATAGTTTCCATTATTTGTAAAAGAAATTAATCCTTTAAAAATAGTATCTTCTTTTAAACTAAAATAAAAATATGTATTTAATCCCCTAATATAAGGCTCAATTAAATTTTCTTCCCCTTGTTCATTTAAAATTCGAGCAATAAAAGCTTTATAAGGATAAGATTCTGATAAATAACTTATTTGATAACTTAATTCAGTATAAGAAGAACCAAAAAAAACAGTATTTCTTATATCTTCATTATCAATTAAAAGTTGAGTATATTTTGATAAAAAAACAGTCATAGCGTTATCTGATAAACTAGAATCAGATGATGTAATTTGAGAATTAAGACTATTTTTAATTTGCTCAAGTGTAAGAATTATATTAGGTGATATTACATTGTTAGAATTAGTAACAATTGTACTGTTTGGAATATTAGAAAAAACTCCATTGGGAGTTAAACTACTTCCAAAAAATTTACCACCTTTAATTGCATCATCTCCACTAGAGGTTAATATTGTTGGCATTTTATTCTATATTTAAATTTTTTCTAACTTCTTTATTGTTTACTTGAGATATTTGATAAGAAGCTATTATTGTACCATCTATACTTCCATCTTCAGAAACAGTAATACCATTATCATCATATATTTCAAAAACATTAGTTTGCAAATCTCTTGCAACATCATTTTTAATATATTGAGATAAACCAGTAATAGAATTATTAATAGATTGAAAATTTAATATAATAGATATAGCATTGAAATATGATTCTTTTGGATAAATTTTTAATATATCACCAACAATTATATTTTGAAATGGAGAATCATATCCTATATAATTAGGAGAGAGTTCTAGGTTAACTAAAGCATTTGTATTAATATCATCGTTAGATATAAATTTAGTTGTTTTATATTCACCAGATGAAGAATAAACCTCTACAACAGACCCTAATAAACGTCCTTTTTGTTGTAAATGATTAATGTTTTCAAATTCCCATATTGTGTTTAAAAATGGATTTTTATCTACACTATAATAGGTTCTCCTTTTTAAAGAAGTATTTGTAGAATTGACATAAGCTGTAGAAACAGATAAACTTCCACTTGTTGCTTCATAAGGGAGATGTTTTCCTAGACTAATAGTAGAAACAGTCGTAGTTATACACTTGGATTGAATACTTAAATAATATAATCCATAATTATATGTATTATCATTATAATTTTTAAATCTATATTGAGGAATTTCTAATAATTGAATTTTATTTCCAAGAACTTTAATTTTTTCTTCATCGTTCAAAAATAAGTTTTCAGACTCAATATTTTCATTACTAATAAAAAAATCTGCAAAAATAGGGTTAATAATATGAATAGTATCTATCGTTGATACACCTACATATTGTGTTGGGCTTTTAAATCCAGGGAAAAGGGGACTAAGATTGGTTCTATTAGCTGAAAGTAAAGAATAAGGAGTTTGACTAATTCCTTCATAATTAGTTTGACTATTTACAAAATCTTTTAATATCCATGATGCACTCTCTTCTGTGGGTATAAACATCATTTTAGGAGAGGTTGGTGAAATAGGTATATAATTTACTATACTATTATCTGAAAAATCAAATTGTCTCATGTTTTTAACGTTTTAAATAAATATCTCTATCATTGTAAGGAGAAGCACTTACATTATCAAATCTAGTAACACCATCATAAATTAATTTAAATTTATAAGTATCTGGGCTTGTTTGTAGTCTTTCTCCGTTTTTAAACCTAATGTAAACTTCATATTCTATTTCTTCATAAAAATAAGATGTATCTACATAAAAAAATATCTCTTCACCATAAACACTAACTTTTGACCAAGGACATATTTCAAAATCACTAGTAGTAAGTATTTTATATTCAAAATTTGAAGATACAATATTTTTTCTTTTATCTTTTGCTATAATATTAAATTTAACAATATCATTTTTAAATATTATATTTTTATTATAATAAGTAGTAGGATAGAAATATAATGTTGAATAAGAATTTTCTATAAAATTATAACCAGGTTTAGTAATCATCATAGATTTAGCTATTGTATTAGAATTTATAGACCACGTTTCTTGAAACTCTCCAGATGTTAAAGGTAAATAAGTATAACTATGAATTCCATTTCCTAAATAAGTAACAATAGGAATTTTAATTTTATCTATATCATCTATAGGTAATTGTAAGTCAGTAACAACAACAGATAAATTTTCAATTTCTGTTAAGTTCCAATTTATAAGATATAAAGTAGATTCCGTATCTTGTTTTAACATATATCGAGAATCAACAATATTATCTTCTATAAAAAATTCTAAATAAGGTTTAAATATAGTTTTAGTATGTCTAGATTTTACAAATTTAGTATATAAAACATCATCACTATCAAAAATATCAAAATTTAAAGCAAAATTACACTCTACTTCATTTTCTATGGAATTTTTTACAGGATCTAAACCGTTTTCTATAATTTTATTATAAGTAAAGGTTAAATCATCTGCCCTAGATTGTAGTTGTAAACTAGTTAAAGGTGTTTTAAATTCATCAGGTATAGGATCAGAAGTAAAGAAATAAACGGTTCCATTCCATTGATAACAATTTCCATTTATTAAATTATAGTAATAAGAATTTAAAATAGGAATGATAGGAGTAGTAAATGTATCCTCTAAATAAAATAAATTATCTGCTGGGTTGAAATAACCATTAATATAATTAACCCAATAATCATTATTAGTTCTCTTTTCCCAATTACTAACACTTTCAAGAGCATTAGGTGGCGAAAAATTAAAACCATCACCTTCAACAAATTCAGAGTTAAAATAATATAAATTAATAGGTTTTATATTACTTATACTGTTTTTATTTATGGGAGTTCTACCTATATCTCTAAGAACACCACCATCATATAGTTTTAAATTATATGTATAAGTTTTACCTTCTAGTTTGGTTTTTAGTTCGTTTAAATTAAATCCTAATAATATTCTTGATTTGCCTGCACCATCATTTAATTCAAACACAGGATTTTTTCCTGTATTAATTAAACCTTTTTGAATAGTTGAAGATCCAGTAGTAGGTTTAAAAATAGTATTATTTTTATCAGGGTATATTCTTATATAAGACATTGTAATAAATATTTTTAATTAAATACAAGTTTAACAAACATTTTCGTATTTAAAACAAAAACAAATTAAACATTTTGAAAATAATATAAAATGGCCAGCTCTATTAAAGTAAATAAAACACAAATTCAAGCTGTAGAAAATATCTTAATAGCTAATACTGTTTTTAGAAAGGCTCATTTTTTAGCTCAATGTCATGCAGAAACATCAGGTTTTTATTATAAAGAAGAAAATTTAGCATATGGAACAAGAGCTTTAAGAGATTTGTTTGGAAAATATTTTAAAACGTTAACAGATGCTCAAATAACTAAAAATTATGCTTATAAACCTCAAAAAATTGCTAATAGAATATATGCTAACAGAATGGGTAATGGAAGTGAAGCTTCAGGAGATGGGTGGAAATACAGAGGAAGAGGATATATTCAACTTACAGGTAAAAGTAATTATATAGCCTTTCAAAATTCTGGATTGTTAGACTCGGGAGATAATGTTATTGTCAATCCTGATTTGGTAGCAAGTAAATATCCTCTTAGAAGTGCATCTTTCTTTTTTAGTAAAAATGATATATGGACATATTGCGATCATGGTGCGGCAGACCCTGTAGTTGTTTCAGTATCAGCAGCTGTAAATACAGGAAATCCTAATTCTAATCCAGATAAAATTATTCATTTAGATACAAGAAGAGAATGTTTTAAGGCATATTATGAATATTATACAGGAACTACTCCTCCAGGGTATGATCAATCAAATGAAGGACTAATACCAACAAGTGAAACAGGAAAAAAAAGTGAAGAACAACCATCTTGGGAAAAGACTTTTGAGCAAATAGGGGTAAATATAGCTAATATTGAAGCAGATCAGGTAGACGTAACTTGGGGTAAAAGAACAAATTCTAGTGAAGATAGTGATTGGATTAGTCTTAAACAGTTTATTTTATATCTAGCATCTAAATATACACCACAAAGTCTTTTACCTTTTGTAGAACTTATACCAGAGGTTTCAATGAATAACGGATACTATGATAAAGACGGAACAGTTCCTGATAATGTAAAAAATAGTACAGGAAGCAAATCATCTAAATTTAAAGATAAAATAATTGAAAAAGCTAAAGAGTTAGATAAAGAATTACCTAAAGGATCTTTTTATACAGATTCAAATAAAGCTAAATTAGGACAAGAAACTTTTAATAAAGGTAGTGGTGTAGCAGATTTAACAACATTAGATCCTTGGAGAGAAACTCAAGATTGGATGGGGGTACCTAACGAAGGAGGAAAACAAATTATAGAACTTAGAAAGGTTGGAGTAAGAGCTTTTGGACAATTAGTTTTATCACCAGGTGCTTTAGATAAATCAGCTTCAAAACCAGGACCAATAGGATTTCAAGAGTTTGAAATAAAATCAGGAGCTCAATGTGATAATGGATTAGCTTTAATATCTATGAAGTTAGTAGATATACAAGGAAATAAATTTACAGACTTAACTTCTCCTTGGTCTTTTATTTATGATACAAGACCCGGCGCTGTTGGTGGAGATTTTTGGTTTAGATATGGTTGGCAATTAAGATTACCTTTTTATGATAAAAAAGATAAAACTTCTTGGGGTTTTTGGAATCACCCAGGTTGGGATATTTTTGGAAATGAAGTTAAGTGGTATATAATTAATCAAATATTACCATGGAAACCTTATATTACTTTAACTCAAAACCTTAGTGCATCAGATTCTAATACTAAAGATAAAAATGGCAATATATTAGGAGATATAACTAGAGATGTTCAATTTAACTCCATGTTTGATGATGGAATTCAATATGATGAAGAAAGCGGTTCTGTTACTATATCTAGATCTAATTTAACTGAAGCTAATTATGTAAAGTTAGCTATTTTAAATCCTGAAATAACAATGAATCAAAATGGGTCTTTAATTGCAGACTTATCTTTCAGAACAACAGGATCAATTTGTCATCAAATGCCTTTAGCTTTTGCACATAATTTAAGAAGAGTTATATCTGAAACAACAAAAATTATATTAGGTGATCTTTTAGTGGCTTACTTAAGCGATTTAGAGAGTTTTCAAAACCTTTTAGATTCAGATGAAGTTAGAAAAAAAAGAGATTATTTAAATTCAAAAAGATCTTCTTTAAATTTAACAAAATCTAGAAATTTTGATGGTTTCGTTCACATAGTAGGTCTTGGAAAAGGAGCAGGTGCTGGAGGTTCAGTACACCCTGACTCTATATGGCTGGAGGTAAGCAAAAAGAAAGTAAGGTTGTTAGAGGATAAAGTACCTGATAATGAGATGACTATTATAAGATGGTTTAGAGAAGTTTTAGAAGATAATGGTTGTGCCTTGCAATCGGCTGCAACAGGATCGGGTGCAGGGATTAATTCAGCATGGATAATTGCTGTAACAGATGACTTTGAAGAAGAAAGATACAAACCCAGCAAATGGAGACAATCAGAATCAACAAATGGAGACAGTAGTATAGATGGAACGAAAGCAGCAGCTACTACTTTAGCTTTAATGCAATCGGAAAAAGACGTATTTTCTTATAGATTTCAAGGGGCTTTAAATACACAAATTTCTGTAGAAAAATCAGATGCCCCAAACGCAATGAAAGTTGATGTTAATTTTGCTGTTGGTGATTTTTTAACATATGATGGAGAAAGTGTTAAAACAGAAAAAGTTCCTGTAACAACAACAGATAGACAAAGAAATTTAAAAATATTATTTGCACAAATGCAAAATGTAAAAGTAACAGCTTTGTGTCATCCTTGGATAGGTCCAGGAAAAAATATTTTTATAAAAGGATTAGGGTTTTTTGATGGGGAATATATGGTTTTATCTTGTTCACATAAGTTAGATAATAGTAATTCATTTACTTCTGAATTAGAAGCAGCAAGAATATTAAAAGATGATAACACAGCAGATATACATAAAGAAAATGTAGATAATAAACAAGAAGAAGGAGGTAATACCAATAAGTCTAAACAAACTGAATATCAAAAAGAATCATCAACTAAAGAAAAACCTAAAGAAAATAATCCTGTTTACACTAAAGAACAAAAAGACGCTGTTATGAAAAAAAAATTAAAAAATCAAGAACTTACAGCAGAAGAAAAAAAAACTTGGGATTCTTTAAGTCCGTCAGATAAAAAAGGAGCTTTTAAGGAAATGAAAAAAAAGTAAATTATTCTGAATAAAAAGGAAGTAGTTTCTTTTTTAATAATTTTGAATTTTTAACATAAAAATAATTTAAATCATTTTGTACCTCTGTTAAAATTAAAGATTGAACAGATGAGCAAGTTGATAACAATTGTTTTATTTTAGATTCTATTAAAGATTCATTTACATCAGCATCTAAAATTAATAAAACGTTAGTATCTGTTAAAAAATCCAGTATTTTATCATTAATCTCTGTACCTAATAAAATTAAAGAATTAGGAACAATTAATCCATCAAGTATACCTTCTGTAATTATAATAATAGAATTTTTATTAATAAAATTTTCATAAAAACAAACAAATTTAGAACTTAAATGTTTTTTATATTTCTTTGTATAAAAATTTTGTGAAACAAAAGCAACAAGTTCTCCATTTTTGTTATAAGAAGGATATATTATATTATTTTTAAAATTCCCATCATAACAATATAATATACCTCTTTCTTTTATTATTTCAAAAGTTAACCCTCTAGATTTTAAATAATCGTAAATTTCAGGATAATTATATACAGTTCCACAATTTGGTGGTAAAATTAAAGTTTTTTCTTCAACTTGTGATTTGTAATTGTCTTTTTTATCTTTTTTAAATAACTTAGCAAAATCAGCATAACCATATTTTTCTATTATAAAAGACAAGCCACCTTTTAAACCGCAGGCCCAGCAATGGCAGGCGTTTTTATTTAAAGAAATTTCAAGATTATATTTATCAATAGGATTTCCTAATTCCTTTTCACATCTAGGACAATTAAATTTTAATTGACTTCCATCTGTTTTATATTCACCCAAAGGTTGAAGTGCTCTTAATAATTGCTCGTAAGTTCCAGACATTTTAAAAAAAATAATTTTTAATAATAAAATAAGAAAAAATTTAAACAATAATTATATTTAAGTAAAATAAACAAGGTTTAACAAAATGGAAAAAGAATTACAATTACTTATTGAAAAATTACAAAAACTTTCAAACAAAAAAGCTTTTTTGGTAAAAACCAATATATTTAAAGAATCTTTAAATAGTGCAAAACAAAAATATTTAATAAATAATTTAATTGAAGAAGATATATTTAAAAAATTATTAGAATCTGATAAAACATCATCTAAAAAATATATTGAATGGATGTGCAAAATATATTTAAAAGATCAGCCTGAGTTACATGAATTAAAAAATGCAATAGAGGAATTTAATGCTCTTGTTTTAGATAAGAGAATAAAAGGAGAAGAGTCAAATATAGAAAAATATAAAAGTTTTAAAGAGTTTAGTGAATATATTGATAGAAAAAATAATGAAGAAATAGTTGTTTCTAAAACACAACAAGAGAATGATTATAAAATATTAATAAATAATTCTGAACTTTTTGTGGTAGCTCCACATAATCATGCTGCTAGTAGAAAAGTAGGTTTAAAATGGTTCGCAGTAAGACCTAACACTAAAACAGGAACAAATGATTGTCCGTGGTGTACAACATATGGTGCTGAGTCTCATTGGAAGGGTTATTGGGAAAGTGGCCTTGATTCTTTTTATTATGTTAAAGTTAAAGGAAAACTTAAAGAGAAAATAATATCAACACCTGGATTAGGTCCAAAATGTGAATATGTTGCTTTACAAATACATATTACAGGAGGTATTAGAGTTTGGAATACGGATGATAGTCAAATTTCAAAAGGTGGAGAATATATGAGAATATTAGAAGAATATCTAGAAGAAAATAATTTAATAGAGAGTTTTTGGGAGTAAATTAATTAAATATTTATAGAAGTGTATACAGCAATATTATTAGAAGATACAAAAAAATTTAAAAAAGGTGATTTAATAAAAAATATTAAGAGATCACCTGAAGGTATAATTAAAGAAGACGATTTAATACCTTATGATAAAGTATTAATATTAAATGAAGCTTTATCAACACAAGATATTGCACAAGTAAAAAAAATAGTAAAAGATATTTTAAAATTAGTTTTTTGGAGATTGTATACAAGAAATTCATTTGTTTTACAATAATTTTAAAAAACAGTTATATTTAAATAAAATAATAATTATATATTTCAATGAATTCAAAAAACTTATCGCAAAAAATTGATAGTATTTTAATGAAAGAAGAACTTACAGATAAAAAAACAGTTAGTAATTCTGGAAGAGTTTATGTTCACGAAACTGTGGATGTAATCTTAAAAAATAGAAACTTTAATCAATCTTTACAAGATGATTTAGATCTTACAGAAGAAAATTTTAATAAAATTAACGATAGTATTTTAAAAGAATATGTTGAATATTGTGGGTTTAATTATTCTAATCGCAATCAAGCAATTCAAATTTTATTTGAAAATAATAAAGTTAATCAAGATGTTATTTTTTCTTTAGAAGATAAACAACGAGAAGAACAACAAGAGTATGAGTTAAAAGAAGTTTTTGAAAATTACAATAAAGTAATAGAAGAAGATTTTCAAACTAAATTTGGTGAAGATGTTGATTTTAGAAATATAGAAGAAAAACAAATTTTTGAAATAGGTAGTTTAATATATGAACAACTAGATAATTTTGGAAAAGAAGATTGGAAAGAATATATTTCTATATTAAAAGAAAATAATGTAGATTGTTTTTATGATACTGAAACTGATAAATATATAGTTAAAAAATTATTAAAAGAAGATATACAAGAAAGATATCTCATAGAAGAAGCTGATAAAAAAATAATTGAAAATATTATAAAACCAACAAGTTTTACTTTATTAGAAGTTAGAGGCTTACCTAAATCAACATATAAAGATTATGTTATTGAAACCATTGTTGAAAAAGATGGCCAACAAACATTAATAGAATATCATGATACGCAATTAAGAAAACCTTGGAAAATAGCAAATAACGAATTTCAATTTTTACAAGAAGCGTTACAATCAATAATCCCTCCAACTAAAGATTTTTATAAAGAAAAAAGTTCTGAAGTAAAAAAACCTACTATTTTAACTAAAATAATTAAAGAAAATTATAATAAAACAGATAATCTTCCATTGGCTGAAAGTCAAAGAAGAGAAATGGAATCTAAAAAATTAATTTCTAAGTTAGATAAATTACATAACTCTGATAATATTATTGAATTATTAGAAGAAGGAGTTAAAGTAAAAACAAATAAAGGTAACGGAATAGTACGCCATATAGATTGGATATATGGAACAGTTAATATTAACACTAAAGAAGATAATAATGGAATTAGTAGCTTTGTTTCTAATGTTAGTTTTGATGACATTTCGGAAGTAGGAGAATAATATATTTAAACGTTATTAAAACTATAGATTATGTCTATAGTTTTTTATTTACAAGGTGTTTAAATTTTTTCTTATTTTATATTAAATGGGACAGTTCAAAAATAATACACAATGAGTAATTTTAGAGACGAGCTAACAGATTTTTATAAAAGACTGTCAGGAAAAGAAAGAATAAAAATAGCCAATTCAAATGTTAACATACTTAATTCTGCCCCAACTGAGCAAGAAAGAGTTATGAAACAAAAAATCTGGCAATTAAATCAATATGTTAGATTAAAAAGTAGCAATAGGAGATATTTACAATTTTTTGATGAATATCGCCAAATGGATGTTACTTTCCCTATTATAAAGGCAGCTCTAGATATATATGCAGAAGAAACAGTAAGTAAGGACGTAAGTGGAGATCTTATTAAAATAGTAACAGAAAATGAAAAAGTAAAACAATTGCTTGAAGAATGTTATTTTTCTAATTTAGATTTAAATAAAAGAGCTTTTATAATAGCTAGAGAGTTTTGTAAATTTGGAAATGTTTATGCCTATCTTATAACTAGACAAGATGATGGTGTTGTAGATTTAGTCTTTTTACCAGCAGATGCTTTAGTAAGACAACAAATGTTAGGATTAACTGCATATGAAGATCAAATGGATTTTGAAAAAATAAATGAATATCAATTTGTATGGCATGGTAGTGGTGGTGGTGGAACTGTTTTTGAACCATGGGAAATTGTACATTGGAAAAATTCAGAAGATTTAGAATCAGAACCATATGGAGTATCAATTTTAAGACCTATTGTAGAAACGTGGAGAAGAGTTGTTTTAATGAGAGAAGCTTTAATTGTATATAGAATTTCAAGGGCACCTCAGCGTTACTTATTTAAAATTGCAACAGATGGCTTAACTGGAGAAGAAGCTTATAGGTTTGCACAAGATGTTAAAAAAGAAGTCAAAAAGAAGCCTTTAGTAGATCCAAGAACAGGGGAAATAGATTTTAAGCATAACCCCATGTCTGTTATGGATGATTTTTTTATACCAGTAGCTCAAAATAATTCTTCGGATATACAAGTTTTAGATGGAGCCAGTAATTTGGATGCTATAGAAGATTATAAAATTATCAAAGACGATTTGTTTGCAGGATTAAAAATACCAAAAGCATATTTAACTTTTGAAGAAACGTTAAGTAATAAAGCAGCTTTAGGGGAAGAAGACGCAAGGTTTAGTAAAACAATACAACGTATACAAACAGAGTTTATACAAGGTTTAGTTCATATAGGTATAGTTCATTTATTTCTTAATGGATGTTCTACTGAAGAAATACAGTCTTTTAGTTTAGAAATGGCCCAATCTTCTACAATAGCGGAACAGAGAAAATGGGAAATAATGACAGCTAAACTAGATGTTGCTGTTAAATTATGGGATGAACAAAAAGCAGGATTGAATTTTATGACTTATGCGGATGTTTTAAAAACAGTATTTAAATTTACAGATGAAGAGATACAAGAAACTATAAAAAAACAATTTATAGAAAAGAAAATAGCATGGAGATTAGAACAGATAAAAACAAATGGTTTTTATGAAATGCCAGAACTTGATAATTTAACCGATAAGTTAAAAGGATTAACTCCTGGATCTAGCATGTCAGATAAAGACTTAAATATATTTAAATCTTTGAATTTTGAAAGTTTTGAAAGTATAAAACCTATTATTGACCAGCACATAGATGAAGAAATAGCAACTATGTTTAAAACTCCTTCTATAAAGCCAACAAAAAAAGATATAAATAGAGTAAAGGGTTTACTTACAGATAATATAGAAAAAACAAAAAAGGATATAAAAGTTTAAGTAATTATCATCAAAAAGTAAAAAAGATCATATAAATTTATATGATCTTTTTTTTTATTTAATATTTAAAAAAAACTTTAATTTATAAAAAGAATGAAACTTACAAAAATAGAATTTCAGTGTTTAACTGAACAAGAAAATAAAAATCTTAGCAAACATACTTTTTCTATGTTGGAAAAATATGCTAGTAAATTATCACCTAAAGATAATTTTTATACAAATAAATGTATAAAGGTTTTAAAAGAGGAAGTTAAAAAAAATATTGATATTTCAAATACAATTTTTAAGGTTTACGAATTAAAAGAAAATATATTAAACCTTTTAAAAGAAGATAGTAATGGAGAAAAAAGAGCCGTTATTAGAGATAAAGAAAATATTAAAAACATTGTAGTAACTACAATGGGTGAAGGAAAAAGAGACCTTGAAACAATTTATGTGGATTTTAGTATTATTGTTAAGCCTTTTGGAGATTCAAAAGCAGCAGTTGGAAGAGAGATAGAAAGAATTATAGTTAATAATGATCGTTTAGGAACAAAAATCATAGCACAATTATTACCTCAAATTGATGGATTTGCAGGAACGGGAACATATCAAGGATATATAAGATCAACACCAGTAGCACCAGGAGATTCAATTAAAGCTAGAAATGATATATCTATTGATACTACTTATGCTAAAGATCCTAAAAGTTTTAAAGAATATGTTGAAGGAATATCTCAATTGTTTGATCTTTTAGATGAAAAAGTTGTAAGTTGGTTAGATGTTGAAAATTACGATGATGAAAATGTAGCTGCAGGCTCTGATGAAACAGAAGAAGAAAAAAGAGATAAAGAATTTAAAAATTCTGAAAGAGAATTTGATAATCCTGATGATGAACAAATTGAAAAAGGTATTTTGAGTAAATTACGCAAGGAAGGTTTGAAAAGAGAAAAAAATTTAGAGATTGAATTACTTACAGAAAAAATTCAAAAGCTTTCAGGTAAAACAGTTATTTTTGAATAAAAATAATTAACAAATAAAATAAAAAAAGATCTTAAATAAATTAGGATCTTTTTTTTTGCTATCTTAATTAGTAAAAATAGTTAAAAAAATATTTTTTTAAGCATTAAGGTTATATTTATAAAAAACTATAGTTATATATTTAATGAATTACGGTAAGAAAATAAAAATTACAAAAGAACGTGCGTTGTTAGATGAGTCTAAAATAAACGGCCGTATAATAAATTCAGCAACTAATGGCTTTTTATTAGAAGCAGAAGGTGGAATGTCATATATGGAAAAGTGCAAACTTAATCCAGATTTACCAATATTTTTAACAGGAATTATACAAACTGGTGATAAGCCTAATAGAAATGGTAGAATATATCCATGGGACTATTTAAAACGTGAGGCTATTAGATATATGGAAAATGAGGTTAAAAACGGATTGTCTTTTGGGGAGTTAGATCACCCTTCAGACTCTGCAACTCCTTCTCTAAGTAACGCTGCACTAGCTATTGAAGATCTTTCCTTTAAAGGTAAAGATGTGATTGCAAAAATCAGAGTGTTAAATGCTTATATGCCTGATAACGCTCCAGGTAGAAAAGTAAGAGGTTTTTTATTAAATGGTAAAAATGTAGGAATATCCTCAAGAGCTTTAGGTTCTTTAGAACAATATTCAAATACAGAATATGACGTAGTAGCTGAAGATATGGAAATGGTATGTTGGGATTTTGTTTCTAATGCTTCTAATTATGGATCTGAAAAAATGCAATTATCAGAAGAAAACGGATCTAAACCTCAATTACATAAAAAATCTAAATTATTATTTGAATCTGAACTTCCTAAAATTCAAACATTAACAGAAGCAGAGAAAGTTTATTTAGAAATATTAGGAATTGAAAATTTTATAAAAACTAAAAACATTTTAGGATAAGATGAAAACAGAAAAAAAAATATTTAAAGAAGAGATAGCAATTAATTATTATCTTTTATCAAAAAAAGATATGAATGATTTTAAAGCTGATGAATTTAATAATGATAATTATTTATTAATAAAAGATATATCACAGTTAGATAAAAGAGATATATTGGACTTATATAAAGATAAAGGTTATATTAAAGTTATTCAAATAGGAAAAGATTCTTTTAATGAGTTATCTACATCTTTAAAATTTCAAAAAACACCTGGTTTAAGTTTAGTAGAAGAAATTAAAGAATATAAAAATAAAAAAATATTTAAAGAAATTGAAGCAAAAGATCCAGGATATCATAAATATGATAATGAATCTATTGTAGAAGATATTAAAAAATATTGTGAAAAAAATAAAAATACTGAATTAAAAAATATACAAATTGAAGGCGAATTACTTACTGTAGATATAGAGTTAGAATATGATTCTGAAGAAGAAAATTTATTTTTCAGAAGAGAAAAAGTAAAGCAACTAGTGTATGACACAAAAACAGAGTTAGAAAAAGCTTTAAGAAAAAAAGCACATGATTTTTTACCTTTATCAGTACAAGGTATTGATATTCAACCTAAAAAAGCAAGATTTGAATTAGTTAGTATGTTATCTTTTAAAACTCGAGCAAATATAGAAATGTATGTAGGTTAATCAAAATAAATTGATTAAAATATTTAATTTTTTTGAGTTAGTTATATTTAAATAAAAAATAAACAATAAATTTTTGTAAAATGGACAAAACTAAAATAAAAAAACTATTAACAGAAGATTTTTCTCTTAATTCCCCAATTGAAGTTATAGATGGTGTTGAGGATGGAAACATTGAAAATCCAGTAACAGTTAATTTAAAACCAGGGGATATTATTACTGTTATAGATAATGAAGGCTCTAAAAAAGGAGTAGTACAAGTAGCTGAAAATTCAGGAGATTTAAATGTTGCTATTGAAGATGAAGAAGAATCTTTAGATCAAGATGATTTGGATATTATAGATATTATAGATTCGGAAGATGAAGAAGAATCTTTAGATCAAGACGATTTAAATATTATAGATTCAGAAGATGAAGATGAAGAACAGGAAGAATCTTTAGAAAGTGAGGATTTACAAAATAAAATTGAAGAAATTAAAACTAGTATAGATAACCTACAAGAGGAAATAGAAAATATTGAATTGCAAATATCTGATAACGAAGAAATAGAAAATATAGAAGATAGTGAAATTGAACTAGATTTAGAGGATGAAGAAGAATCTTTAGATCAAGACGATTTAGATATTATAGATATTATAGATTCAGATGATGAAGAGGATAATTTAAACGCAGCAATAGATGAAGTTGAAAGCGAGACAGAAGAAATAAATGAAAGTGATATTTCTGACGATGATGATCTTATTGATATTTCTGATATAAATAATAATGATGAAATAGAATTAACAGAAGATATTAATATTAGTTATGATGACGATAAAGAAACTATAGAAGATATAGAAACTTTAGATCAAAATAGCTTAGATACTAATGATTTAGAAATAGAAGATTTAGAACCAGAAGATGAAGAAGTTGGTTTATCACCAGAGGAATTAGATGCAGCTGGCCTAGGAGATTTAAACCCAACGTTATCTGACACATCAGAAGAAATTACAGATACTAATATGTTAAATACAGAATTGGAAGATGAAGTTTCTGACGAAACTCTTTCTGATGTAGATGAAGGTGAAGCTATAAAAAAACAAGAAGATGTGGATGAGTTAGTGGTATCTTTACTTGATGACGAAGAATTAGAATATATTTCTGATTCACCTAATGATGAAATAGATCTAAAATTAGAGTCAGTTTCTAAAAAAGAAAAAATGTTACAAGAATCTGTTAAAAAATTAGAACTTGAAAACTATAAACTTTTAAAGGTTAATGGAATTTTAAATTTATTACCTGATTTGTCTTTAGAAACAAAACAAACATTGGCAGAAAGTTTTGATAAATGTTCAACAACAACACAAGTTAAAAATTTATATAGTAAAGTTGTTTCAACTGTAAAGGAACATAAAAAACCAAAACTTAATACATTAATTATAGAAAGTAATAAAGGCTATAATACAATAGGTATTCCAATGAAAGATAATTTTGATGATAATATTTTAACAGAAGATCAAAAAAGAAAAAATTATTTAATGGGAATAAACGAAAACGAAGAAGATTATTTCGGATAATTTTAATAAAATAAGAAAATAAATAAAAAAACCCAAGAAATTTCTTGGGTTTTTTTATTTCTGTAATATTTAAAATAAAATACATTAATTTAAAAACAATTTAAAAATTGATAAAATGAGACAATTACAAGAAAACACTGAAAAATATAATTTAGGCCGTATTCTTGACCGTTCAGAAACTACACGTATTACAGAAGTAGTTTCAGCATGGAAAAAATCGGGTTATTTATATGGTCTTAAAGGTAGAGACCTAGGTAAAATGGCTATTTTAGCTGAAAATCAAAAAAAACAAATTTTACAAGAAAATAACACTACTGCAGATATGGCAGTATTTGACACAATCGCAATTCCTATGATTCGTCGTCAAAATGCATTAATGGTAACTCCTAATTTAATTAGTGTTCAACCATTATCATATCCAAACGGTATTGTTTTCTATTTAGACTATGAAGTGTCTAACGAAAAAGTATCTGTTGGTACAGCAAAAACATGGGAAGGTAAATCAGGATATGATCGTTTTTACGATAATGCTGGTTATGATACTTCTAAAGGACGTATTATTGCACGTGGTTATCCTACATATGCTGGCCCTATTGCTCCTATTGATGCTGCTTTAGCTGCAGAATTTCAAGTTGCAGGTGTTGACTTAGGTGCCGGTGCTGATCTTAATCTTGCAATTGTAGAACTTGATGGTGCTGCAGTTGGTGGATTTGCAATGAATAACTTAGCTTCTTTAAGAGTATTTGCTCATAATGGTATTAAAGAATTAGTAGAAGGTGTAGATTATTTTATTCAAAAAACAATACAAGATTGGGGAACTGATTTATTATCTAAAAATCGTGTTGCAGGTGTAACAGCTTCAGGTAACGCAGGTGGACAAAATCAACCGCCAGCAAATACAGGTGGTGGAATACAAGGTCCAGGTGCAGGTGATAATATTGTTGAAGTAAAAATTATTCCTACAGTAGCTGGTTTAGGTGCAAACGTAACAGTTCGTTTTGGATTTAACGATTATGCTAACTTAGAATTAGAACCACAAAACAGTACAGAATTACGTATGAAAATTACTTCTGCTCCTGTTCAAACTCATATTCATAAGTTAAAAACAGCTTGGACTATTGAATTAGCTCAAGACTTAATGGCTTACCACGCAATTGATGCTGAAGCTGAATTAACTCAGTTAATGTCAGAAGAAGTAGCTCAAGAAAAAGACCGTATGATCATTAAAGAATTAGTATATGGTGCAGCTCACTTTGAAGTGTGGAATGCAGATTTTGCTACTGCTGTTGATCCTAATCCTGCTAATACAGTATTCCGTGGTACAGAAGGAACATACAATCAAACATTAGTTTATGCCGTTAACAGAATCAATGGTAAAATCCAAAAATCAACTCGTAGAGGTGGTGCTAACTGGATTCTTATCTCTGCTGAAGGTGCAGCTAAATTAGAAAACTTAGATACTTATAAACCAATTGAAGGTGATGCAGAAGGAACAAAATTTGCTGCAGGTGTTGAAAAAATGGGTAAATTATCTAAAAAATGGGATGTGTTTGTTGATCCAATGTTACCAGCTGAAGTTTGTTTAGTAGGTCGTAAAGGTACTTCTTTCTTTGATACAGGATTCGTTTATTGTCCATATATTGAATATATACTATCTCCAGTTGTTATTGATCCAGAGACTTTCAACCCTCGTAGACAATTAGCTTCTAGATTCGGAACAAAAATGTTAAATAATAAATTCTATGGTATTGTTCATATGAAAGGAATTGAAAAATTCGAGATATTTGACTAATAATCAAATAATTATATAAAATAAAAGCCTTGTTTTTTACAAGGCTTTTATTTTGTTTTAAAAATAATATCGAAGAATAAAGTATATTAAAAAATAATTCTTATTTTAAAAAATAAAAATGAGGGAAGAAATCCAAAATATTTTAGATAAAGATAAACTATATAATTTAACGAGAAAAAATTATTTAGAAAAAAACTATAAAACAATTTATGATAATTTATATATGTTTAAAAATATATATTATTTTAATATAGAATTACCCTTTGCCCAATTAGTTTATCTTTATTCTTACGATTTAAAAGAATTACCTGTTTGCTTAAAGTGTAATAGTAATAAGCTTACTTTTGTATCTTTTTCGCAAGGATATAAAAAATATTGCTCTAAAAAATGCTCAAACAATCACCAAGAAAGAATAGATAAGCGTAACCAAACTATTTTAAAAAAATATGGCGTTAAAAACATATCTCAATCTGAAATAATAAAAGAGAAAAAGAGAAAAAATTCTATAGAAAAACATGGAGTAGATAGTCCGTTAAAATTAAAAGAAATAAGGGATAAATGTGAAGCAACTTGTGTTCTAAAATATGGAGATTATAATGTTTCTAAAGTAAAAGAATTATATAATAAGCAACGAATTAAATATCAAAAAACATTAAAAGATAAATATGGAGTAGATCACATTTCTAAAGTAAAGAGTGTACAAGAAAGTAAAGAAAAAACATATTTAAAAAATTGGGGTGTTAAAAATCCCTTTTTATCCAAAATTATACAAGATAAAAAAAATAATACAATTCAAGAAAGATATGGAGTTAATAATGTTGGAAAATTATTAGCAACTATAGATAAAAGAGAAAAAACATATTTAGAAAAGTATGGGGTTAAAAACCCTATGTTGTTATACAAACCGGTTAAAACTTCTAAAATAGAAACAAAAATTTGCAAATTAATAAATGGAGAAAAATTTAGATTTCAAGGACGTGAATATGACATTAAGGTAGGAAAAGATATATTTGAGATAGATGGAGATTATTTTCATCCAAAAGAAAAGAAAAACTTAGGTATAATGCAAATGGGTGGATTGATAAATGATTATAGAAAATATAATGCTATTGTAGGTTCTGAATATAATATTTATAAAATATATACTTCTAATCTACCAAAAAATTTAGAAGGGTTAACAATTGATTTGCTTAAACAACTAAGTTATGAACCCAATTATCAAATAAACTATGAAGATGTTTTGATATCCAGTGATTACTTAAAAAAATACGTTAAAGAAAAAGGAGAAAATAAGTTATTTAAATATGTGTTTAAACAATTAGTTGATATTTGTATAGAAATAGGAAAATTAAATTTGACAAAAGAAGAAATAGAAGAAAGAGTAAGATATATTTTGTTGAACAAGTTAGATTTTAGTTTCAACAATATTTTAAATAATTCTTATTTTAAAATAAATAAATAATAAAATGAAAGAAGAAATAAAAGAAATTATAGATACATATAGTATTTTTAAATTAATTAAGCCACAATTTTTAGAGAAAGAATATAATAGTATTTTCTTAAAAATAAGCGTATTTAAAGAAAGATATTATAAAAATGATATATTACCATATTCTCAGATAGTTTATTTGTATAATCACAATATAATAAGTATACCGAAGTGTTATTGTGGTAATCAATGTACTTTTAAATCTTTTTCAGAGGGATATAGAGGCTATTGTTCTAATAAATGCTCAGCCAATTCAAAAAATAAACAAGAAAAAATAGAAAAAACTTGCACAGAGAGGTATGGTGTAAAAAATGTAGCACAAAAACAAGAAGTAAAAGATAAAAAAAGAGAAACTTTTTTAGCAAATGAAAAAAATATGATAAAAAATAAAAAAACTTTTATATAGAAGTGTAGCAAATATGTTTTAAAGTGTTTTTAATCTTTAAAAAATAAAATATTTAGTAAAAAATTAATATTTATATAAAATGTTAATATAGACTAAATGGAAAAAAATAAAACAGAACAATATAGACAATTATATCCCAAAGGAACACAAATAGAATTAATTTCTATGGATGATGATTTTACCAATTTAAAACAAGGAGATAAGGGGATAATTCAATTGGTGGATGATATAGGTAATGTTCACGTAAATTGGGAAAATGGTTCAAAATTAGCTTTAGTTCCAGAAGTGGATTCGTTTAAAATAATATCAAACAAATCAGAGATTGAAACAGTTAAGTTTAATGAATTAAAAGATAAATTTAAAGAAGAGTATTCATATCTTGATATTCCAGAAGATAATATAATTCAAAAATTTGCAAATAAAGCTTTAAATATAGATGTTAAAGTTGATTTACTTGCAGGATATGTATTGTCAGGGAAAGAAAATTCAGCTGAAATTGAAGAAAGTTATACTAAAGAAAAAGATGATAAACCTGGCTACCCAAGAGGAGATGAGCCTACCAAAATTATTGAAGAGGATGAAAATATTGAAGAAAAAGAAGAAAATCTTAATATTATCTCTTTAGGAGAAATAACTTCTGAAATTTTTGAAAACAACAAAGAATATATAAAAGAACAAATTATTGATAATTTTATTACCCAGTTTAAAGCATCTGGTGTATCTCCAGGATTAGCAGAAGATCAAGCAAAAGATCTTTGGAGAGAAAATTATGGTGAATTTACATATGAAGGTTTAAAAGAAGCTATAGATGATGCTTTTTTAATAGATAGTAGTTTTACAGTTGAGATTATTAAATAATAATTAAAAAATGGCAAGTAGATATACAAGAAGAACATTTATACAACCTACAAGAAAGATATCAATAGCTAATACAGATGTTTATCATACTTTTAATCAGTTTGATAATGTTGATGCTTTAGCTGATAAATGGTATCACGATGTAACATTAGGTTGGGTTATTATGTGCGCCAATCCACAATATAAATTTGAGTTTCAAATAAACCCAGGTGATAAAATTAGAATAGCTTTTCCTATTAATAGAATATGGAATGAATGGGGTTATAATAATGAAGTTTAACAAATATAAAAAATGAAATCAGAAAAAGAAAAACAATTGGAAATACAACTACTTACTGAAAAAATTCAAAATATATCTGGAAAAAAGGTTATTTTCAAAGAAGAGTTTAATATAGAAGAGGAAGACGATTATTATTTAATAACCTCTTTAGAAGATGAAATAGAAACTGAAGCTTTTATAGATAATTCAAAATATATTCAAAATAAATTTCCAAATGAAAAAGTTTTAAAAATTGATTGTGTTTATAATAATGATTTTTTTAAAAAATTTATAGGGTTTTTAAAAAAGAATAATATTAAATATAATATTAGAAAGGCAAGATTAGATAATTTTTGTAGAATCAATATAAATGTAAAAGATTTAAAATCAACAAACATTTTAAAAGAAAACGAAGAGAAAACATATAAAATATCAAAAACATATAACGATAAAACTAAAGTTATTGAAGATACTTTAGAAGGATTAATCAAATATTTTAGTTATACTTTAGAATCAGGAAAAAGTCATAATAGTTCAATAGATAAAAGACCTAAAACAATTAATAGTCTTATAAGTAATTTAAGAAAAGCTTTTGATGAATTAGAAGGAGGTTTTTCTAGAACAAGTATTAGGTTAATTAAAGAAAATGTTGAAGTATTAAAAGAAACTATGTCTGCTATCCCTCCTGTTAAAAGTAAAACATCTGATTTAGAGAATTTAAGAGCTGCAATTATAGCAGAATATGATGCTATTAATTTATATGATCAAATGGCTAATAATACAAAAAATAGTAAAATTAAAGAAGTTTTGTTAGATATAGCTAAAGAAGAAAAAACTCATGTAGGTGAATTAGAAGCACTTTTAAAAGACTTTGACAAACAACATGCAGAAGAAGTCGTTTCAGGAGAAAAAGAGGTTAAAAAAGCTTTAAAAGAAGAAAAAACAACAGTTTTAAAAGAAGCTATTAATCCTAGCAGTTGGAATATGACTAATGTGGCAAATAAAGTAGAAAGTTATGCAAATGAAAAAAATATACCTTTTGCTAAATTTAAAATTGAAAGAAAACCTTATGGGTATGGAGCTACTAGAACTACAGCTAAATTAAAAATAGGTTCAAATATAATTCTTATGAAAGTAGATAAAGTACCTGGAATGGGCAATAACGCAAATGACCTTGAGGTATATATGATAGATCCACAAGATGAATCTAAAGGTATAAAAATCAGCAACTGGTGTTATTTATCAGATATTCCAAAATTTTTAGATAAATGGTTTGAATCATCTCAAGTTAGTTCTGATATTAAAACAATGTCTAAAGAAGAGGTTGAAAAATTAAAATCAGATTTAAAAAAGGCAAGAATTGAAAATAATGAAGAAATAAGTGATGATCAAGCTTTTGATATAGCAGAAAATATTATAAATGAAAATCCGGGTTTAAAGGAATATTTAACTAGTATAGGAATTAAAGATATACAAGGCTATATAGCTAATTGGATATAAAAAAATAAACATTGATAATCAATGAATTATAAATTATTTTAAATTATTTTAAGAAAAAGGTTGTTTTGTATTAGAAAAAACCATTATCTTTAGCATAACAAATTAAGAGAAATAATACACTTTTGTAAAAATTTTTCTTATATTAATAATGAAAAATAAAAAATAGTTATATTTAAAAGAAACAATAAATAAAAAAAATGAAAAAGTGGTATACATATAGAACAATTATGACAGCCTTTAATAAAGGGGTAGAGGATTGTGGTGTACTCGATATTCGGATTTAAACATTAATAAAGTAATTAAATATTTAAACCCGAATCAGTAAAAAGTTTCGGGTTTTTTTATCCGGAAAAAAAAATAAAAAAAGTTCTTTGACATATTGGTATAAAAAAATGGTTCTGTGGTGAAAGTATCACAAGGCAGTCGATTCACAACAGTGAGGTATCTTCAGTCGTGTTACAGGTTCATATCCTGTCAGAACCACATAATATTGGATCAGTTGAGCAATTGGTTGGCTCGCCTGACTGTAGATCAGGTCTGAAAGGCGTGGGGGTTCGAATCCCTCCTGATCCACATGATATTTTTCACTAGGTTTTGTTAATCTGACAAAATAATAAACCTTTAAACATATTAAATAAAAAGTCAGAATAGTTTAATATGGGTTTTAAGACGGTTTAAGCGCCGATAAATTATTCATTCAGTGGAAAGTAAAGTTTAGTTGTGTAGCATTGTAATTATTTATAATGAATTAAATTTTATGGACTCCGAGATGATCATATATATAGAAAGGTATATAATTTTACAAGTAGAAGGCTTGTTATTAAAACTTATTTTTTTTAAGAAATATTCCTCTGTAGCTATTAATTGGTTAGAGCGATAAATTGTTAATTTGGGGGTTGTTGGTTCGAGTCCAACTGGAGGAGCAAAATAAAATGGATGAGTGGCGTAATTGGTAGCGCAATTGACTGTTAATCAATAGGTTATGGGATCGTACCCCATCTCATCCGCAAACAAAAAATGCCTTGATAGCGCAGGTGGTCAGTTCGCGCTGGACTGAAAATCCAGAGATAGTGGTTCAACTCCACTTCAGGGCACATAAAATAAAACGCACGAATAGCACGTAACTGGAAGCGTCCTTCTCTTCTAAAGAAGTGACTTTATGTTCTTGAAGGTTCGAATCCTTCTTCGTGTACAATTAAAATAATAGTTATTATAAAATAGATCTATGGTGTAGTGGTAACATTTTGAGCTCCAACCTCAACGTCCTGCGTTCGAATCGTAGTGGGTCTGCAAAAAAATAAAACATATGTCACGTTCGACTAGCGGTCCAGGTCGCCAGGTTTTCATCCTGGTTAGAGAAATCTTAACATCGGTTCAAATCCGATACGTGATACTGTAGATAAAATAAATAAAATAACACCCGTTCGACAAGTGGTTAAGTCGTCAGGTTTTCAACCTGGAGTCACGAGTTCAAATCTCGTACGGGTGACTAAATAGTTCGGTGGTACAATGGTGGTATAACTCGTTGTCTGCGAGATGGTTAGGGGTTCAAGTCCCCTCCGAACTGCAATAAATTAAATAAATAAATAAAAATTAAATTATAAGTAAAATGAAAAAACAAATTAAGCAAGTCAAACTTTAGAACAACACCTCTATCAAGGATACGTGTTGTAAAAATTAAAAAATTACAATGCGTTCGTAGCTCAATTGGTGGAGCACTCGACTTTTGATCGAGGGGCTGTGAGTTCAATTCTCACCGGACGTACAAGTATGCGTTTGTTCGCTTAGCCCGGTCGAAAGCACCACTCTTTTAAAGTGGATAGTTATTATAACTACATCGTAGGTTCAAATCCTACCAGACGTACTTAATTATATAGAGGTATAGCTCAGCCCGGTTTAGAGCAACTCTTTTACACAGAGAAGGTCGTTGGTTCGAATCCAGCTATCTCTACAAAAAAATAAATGGTCTATTGGTGTTAATGGTAACATGCTACACTGTCTATGTAGTGCTTTCGGTTCGAATCCGTGATAGACCGCACAATATATTGGAATATAGCTCAGCCCGGTCAGAGCGCGAAACTGATACTTTCGATGTCGGGGGTTCAAATCCCTCTATTCCAACATTTTAAAGTAATAATTAATTAAAAAAAATAAAAAAATGAAAACAATAATTGGAGGTGACAGCTTGGTCGCGATTTAATGAAAGAACAAAGAATTCAACTTAAAAAGAAACAAATTGATAGTAAAAATCATAGAAAGTTACAAAAATATTCTACTAATTTTAATGAAATATTTTCTTTTTTTTTAAAAAGCTATAGAAAAGGAATTTTAACCTTTTGTGGATCAAACGTTGAAGTAGATTTTGATTATAATGAAGGAAACAGTAAGTTTTGTTTTAGAAAGTATGATAATGGTGAATATAAGTTCCAATCTATTAAATCTAAACATCCAAATATTTTAAAATCAGTAATTATAGGAAAGAAAAGTTGGGGATTATTTTTACAACAATGGTCAGATGGTATAGTTGATTGGAGTTTTACAGAAGAAGAAATTTTACAAGAGTTTAAAGATAATAATATAACAATTCCTGAACCTTTGTTAAAAGATTTTCGTAATGTTATTTTAAAAAAGAAAATTAAAAGAAATGATGAATATTTAAAAAACTGGAGGTTATAAATGAAATTAAAAACATTAGAAGAAAAGGAAGATTATTTAAAACAATTAGCAAAAGAAAGAAATTATAAAAATCTTAATTTAACATTAAATCCAAATAAAAATATTACAAAAGAAATGATCATAGATGATTTAATATTTTTATTTGAATTAAAAAGAGATAAGAAAATGAAATTAATTTTTACAACTAAAGGTAAATAATTTTTAAAGAAGTATTTGTGAACATTAACACAATGGTAGTAAAAATGTTGATTTTCGGTAATAAGAACCGTTTTTTAGGAGAATTAACTCAGCTGACTAGAGTACCTACCTTGCACGTAGGAGGTCATCGGTTTGAATCCGATATTCTCCACAAATAATGCAAGAGTAGCTCAGGGATAGAGCGATTGATTACCAATCAATAGGTCGGGATTTTGAAACTCCTCTCTTGCTCAAATTTTCTCTCCCAAAACAAGATAAATAGGTAGGAGGTAGGTGTGTTAAATCTTTTAACATAAATTTTAAAGTTTTTCTTTTAATTTATCTTGTTTTTTATTATTTTTGCAAAATGTAGCTTAATTGGCTAAAGCACTTGTCTTCCAAACAGGGGATGCGGATCGTACCCGACATTTTGCTCATTTAGTTGTAGGATCTATAAAACCTTCATATTTGCCGAAATAACACAATTGGTAGTGTAGTTGATTTGTAATCAACAGGTTAGGAGTTCAAATCTCCTTTTCGGCTCAAAATTATATTGCGGTGTGCCTGAAGTTGGTATCAGTGAGGTCTCATAAACCTCTGTCGTTTGACCTCGCGGGTTCGAGTCCCGCTGCCGCAACAAAAAATATGCACATATGCTCGAGTGGTTTATGGGGCTGGTCTGCAAAACCAGTATTCGATGGTTCAAATCCATCTATGTGCTCAAAAATATACCAATATGCTTATTTTTTCTTATTTTATTTAAAAGATGTTTAAAATTTTTGAAGGTAATAAATAAATTCTTATTTTTAAACTATAAATATAAATGATAGAAAAGAATAAATCAAAAAAATATGAGTACAAAAAAAACTACCGACTTTGTTATACCTAATGAATTAGAATCTATTACTCAAGAAATGTTAATAGAATATTGTTTAACACAACCATTTCCAGGAAGTGCAAAATGGGAATCTCAAAACCCAATATGGGATGCATTTTTGCCTGGAAGTATGTCACCTAGAGATGCTTGGTTTGATAGAGATAAAATAACTAAAGCAGTTAAGAATATGTATTGGATAATAGGGAAAGGCGAAAAAGAAGGTAAATATTATGATTTTAATCAAAAACATAGAGATTCTTTAAAAACTTGTATTGTAGAGAATAATAAAATTACACATGCTGATATTGGTATATTGTATAAAGTTTTAACTCGATTTACGGTAGCAAAAATTGCTCCTAAAGTTACTGCCTTACGTTATTATAACATGTACAATATTATAAAAGAATCTAACATAGATATTTCTTCTGGAGTGTATATGCCAATGGCAGGTTTTGGAGGAATTAAAGAGGCAGCTGAAGTTTGGTATAAAGAAAATAAAATACAAAAACAAAAAGATAATTGGGATTATTTAATTGAAACTTATGATATAAACGCTAGTTTTTGCAATTATTATGGTTGGGAAAAGCGTGATATGCTAGCTCAGGTTATAGAAACCGATAAAACTTGTTTAGTTTGTCCTCCTTTTGGAAAAAAATATGAACATTGGAAAGGAACTCCTGATGATATGGCAGATATAACATTTATAGAATGGTATGATTTAATAAAAAAACATGTAAAAGCAAAAAACTATATAATTGTTGGTCCTGAGATTGATTTTACAAATAGTGGTTCAAACAAAGGGGTAGACTCTGAAGGAAATAGACGCTGTAGTTTATTCTCTAAAACTGTTGGGATAATGTTGTGGACGGATGAAATGATAGCTTTTTTTAAAAATAATAAAGAAGCTAGAGTTAAAGCAGGAATTAAAGAATAATACACATAAAAATGTATTACAATATGAAAAAATTTTATAATTGTTTATAGATTTTTATAAGATTTTTATAAGATTTTTATAAGATTTTTATAAGATTTTTATAAGATTTTTAGATCATATATTACCAATATGTAAATTTTTTTTCTTTATTCATTTTAATATTTTATATTTAAAAATTTTGCCACAGTATCAAATTGTTTATAACTCATCCAATCAATCCACAAAATCCAATTATATTTCTCGCTAGGTTTTGTTAAAGGTATAATTTTTTTGCCATTACTTAAAAAATCAATATTGTTTTCTAATTCTTCTTTAGTAATACCATTCATGAAAATTCGATCTTCTTGAAAATCAAAATCTATTTTTTGCTGATTTATATTTTCCCTCAAAATTACTTTCTTACCAGAAATTCTTTCTATTTTTTCGGTAAGTAATTGTATCTCTAATTGTTTTTCTTTTTCTGTTTTCATTATTTTTTAAATTTTTTATTTAACATTAGAAGATCCGACACGTATAAATTTTCCAACATTATTAGCATCTTTTGTTTTTAGAACTATAGTTGTTTTTTCATCACTTTCTAGTTTTGTAATTGTATATTTAGAGGGATATCCGTTATTAGATTTTTCTATAACTTGATATTTTTCTTTAGTATCTTTATTTGTAAAAAGATGAACAGCTTTATAACTCCAAGATCCCACATTACGTGTTGTATGACTATCTTCTTGTGTTAAAACAAATCCAGCTTTTTTAAATTCATATTTTAAATTCTCCCACTTGTCTTCACCAGCAATTCCAGTAAACATTTCTTCTTCTTTTAAAATTACTTTTTGATTAGAAATTTTTTGAAGTTTTTCTATAAGCAGTTTTAATTTTTTAATTGTATTTTCATCAAATACATATCCTAATTCTAGTTCTTTATAACCATATGCCTGTTGTGATATATCTTGAAGAGTAGAGAGTAAATTTTTAAGAGAAAAATCCTCTATATCATCTAATTTATAAGACCAATTTTTATCTTTACGCAATAAAGAAAATGTATTTTTAGTAACATTATATTCTATAATAAATTTTTCAGAACCAAATATTAATTTAATTATATCGTTTTGTTTATTAATAGATGTAATTTTTAACTTACTTGATAATCCCGGAACTTCATACTCATCGTTATTTTTTAAATCATTTAACCAAGATTCTAATTCATCTTGAGCTTCTAATAAACGAGGACTACTTAAAACTTTTGTAGGCAACCATTCTTTTAATAAAATTTTATTAGACAATAATTGTAATTTTTCTTTAAGTAATTTTAATTCTTGTTTTTTGTTCATTCTTAAAATAGATATTTTACTTATAAGGATTAATTTCTTTTTCATCTACAAATAAATGTCTTTCACCTTGATATTTAAACAATAGTTTTTTAATATCATTAACAATAGAGTTTTTTATAAAACCCTCACCATCTATATGTATATTAACTATTCCGAAAAATTCTTCACGTTCTTTTAAAACTACTTTCTTTCCAGATATTTTTTGAATTTTCTCTGTAAGCAATTGTATTTCTAATTGTTTTTCTTTTTCTGATTTCATTTATTATACTATTTATACAATTAAATATAAAAAAGAATTATTTTTCTTTTATTTTATTAGAATTTTCTTCAAAAGGACTTTTAGTTGTTATAGTTCCATCAGCTAACTCATAGTATATTTTATTATCTATGGAATAAACCAAAGGTATACCCTTTTTTTTATTTTCTTCTTGTATATTTTTAATAGCTTTATTTCCTATTGCTTCTATTTCAAATCCTTTTAAATAAAGATTTAAATCAGAAAATATTTTAACTTCCATTTATTTTGTTTTAATTAAAAAATACTTTTTAGCATTTCTTTTTTTTAAATATAAATTTAAAATAATTAAATTTATTGATTAAAAATAGGAATAATTTTAATACTATCCTATTTTATTAGAAAAGTTTTAGTTAAATAAAAATACATGATGTTTTTTTGATTTTTAAATGAAATTTTTCTAAAAAACAATTGTTTTTTAGAAAATACCATATTTAAAGATAAATAGATAGTATATCTTAGATTTATACAAGTTTAAAAAATAAAAAATATATAAATGGCAAAAAAAATAACAAGTATTTCAAGTGGAATTTACTTCCGTGAAACAGATTTAACCTTTATTCAAAACACTGCTGGTACTTTTGCAGGTGCTTCTTTAGGACTGATGGAAAAAGGTCCTGCTTTTGAAACTATGACTTCTACAAGTATGTCAGAACGTACAGTTAGAATGGGTGGAATAAATCCTTTGTTTCGTTCTTCTTATTTTGCAAGTGAATTTTTAAATCAAGCAAGTAATTATAAAGAAGTTCGCATGTTAGGATTGGAAGGGTATAACGAAAACCCGGATTACATAGGTGAAAATAATGAAACTAATATAGGCGGAAATGGTAAAATGTTTACCATAGCTTATAAAACAACAGGCTCAGAACCAGATCCAGCTAGTACACCAACAAAAATTACTTCAATAATAGTTGCAACAGGTGTTATTCAAATAGTTGTTGCTGGTGATTTAACAACAACATTTCCAGAAGATAAAACAATTATTATATCTGATATAACATCAGTAGCAGGGGTTAATGGAAAACACAAAATTCTTTCTAGCGCTTATAATGGAACAACTCATACAACAATAGAACTTACTACAGATGGTAGTGCTATAACAGATGGTACTTATTTAGGCGGAATTATTTTAGGCGAAGATCCTTTTGTAGCTACAACAGAAACAATAGCATGTATATTAAAACCTCGTAGAACAGGTTATGTTCCTGCAACTGTTAGTTATGTAATAGTTTCAACTACACCTGGAAATTCAACAGCCACAGATGATGAATTTACTGTTACAATATATTTTGAAGGTGATCAAACTCTTTATGCTCCAGTAAGTGTAATTTGTTCATTACGTCCAGGATCAAGTCAATATATTACAACAGTATTTGGAACAAGTCCAAGAGACAATACTTTAATAGGAAGTAATCCTTCTCCACTTTGGGTTGAAACTGTATTTCCATCAGTAACAGCTAAATTAACAGCTAAAGGAGAAGAAAAATATTATTACCCAGGTACAGAAACAGAAGGAGTAAGTGGTAAATTAGCTTTAGTAGAAGGTAATATTACTGTAGATATGAATTTTGAATATCCTTCAGCAGGAATTAAAACAATAGTTTATACAACGCCAGCAACAACAATTACAATTACAAGTGATTATGCTCTTGGTTTAATATCAGGAAGTTTAATATCTATAGATGGTTTAACAACAGGAGAGCCTGCTTTAAATGGTAGTTGGAAAGTTGCAACAGCCTCAGAAGTTGATCCTTTATTTACATATACTATAACAGCAATAGATGGTACAGTTCCTACGCTCACAGGATCATATACTTATAGAGCGGGTGTATATTTAAGCAAAACTTGGACACCAACATGGGAATCTCAAATTATTAATTTAGGAGGAAAAGATTCTTTAGCTTTAGAATATCAAACACCTACAACTCCTTGGTTTGTAGATAAATTTGATAGAAATGGTAACGCTAAACGTTTATTTAGAGCTTGGTCAATTTCAGATGGTCTTTCAGCAAATACTGAAATTAAATTAGAAATTGCTAATATAGATCCTTCAGGAAACGGAAGTTTTGGTTCTTTTGATTTATATGTAAGAGATTTTGCAGATACAGAAGATAAATCAAGAACAGTATACGAAAGTTTCACTAATTTAACTATGAATCCTAAATCTACTAATTATATTTTAAGAAGAATAGGAGATGGAGAAAATTTCCCATTACAATCTAAATTTATATTTATAGAATTAAACGAAAACGAAACATTGCCTAAAACAGCTTTACCTTACGGTATAGAAGGATATACAAATGTTACAGGTTTTAATTTACCAGATGTAACATGGACATCTCAATATGATTTAACTAAATCTATTACTAAACAAACTTTTGGTTTAGCAAATAATAGTTCTAACATGTTTAAAAAAGCAGATGGTTCTTATTTAATATATAAAAATGTTACAGGTGCTATTACAAGAGGACCAGGTTTTCATTTAAATCCAGCTTATGTAGATCCAACACCTGGAAGTGATGCGCAACAAATCCTTAATGGTTTTGTCATTGCTTCTGCAAATTCATATAATACGTCCGATACAAATTCAACTAAATTAGTAGGTCTTAACCTAGTAAGAAGAATGAAATATGTAGTAGATTTTGAAGGAGGTTTTGATGGTTGGAATGTATATAGTGAAAGAACTTGGGATGATACAACATCTAAAGATTATGAAGCTTTATCTAGAGCAATTGATGTTTTAGCAGACGCTGAAGATATTACTACTGACTTTTCGGTTTTAGTAACTCCTGATATTAACTTCCAATCTTATCCAGCTGCAACTTCTGCTATTCTTGAAATGGTTGAAACCAGAGGAGATGCTTTATATTTATTTGATTTTAATTATAGATATACAGAAAATCAAAAACCAGAAATTATTCCTGCAGATGCAGCTCAAGCTTTATTAGATAATACAAATATGTTATCTTCATATGCTGCAACATATTATCCAGATGTACAATTAAGTGACGATACAAATAACCTTAATATTTGGTGTCCTCCTTCAATTGTTGCATTTGCAACAATTGCAAGAACAGCAATGGTAGAAAACGTATGGCAACCACCAGCAGGTTCTTTAAGAACAGTAACTGATTCTATTGTTAGAATGCGTAAACGTATGAAACATGATGATAGAGAAATATTGAAAAAAGTTAATATTAATCCTATTACTTTATTTCCAGGATCAGGTTTTGAAATTACTGAATCCAGAACAACACAAGAAGCATTTTCAGCATTATCTTTTATTCATAATAGATTATTATTAGGATACGCTAAAAAAGCGTTAAATCAAGTTTTACGTCCTTTATTACATCAATTAAAATCTGATAATTTAAAATCTGAATTTAAAAATACAGTAACACCTATATTCGAAAGAATTAAAAAATTAAATGGGTTAGAAGAGTTTTCTGTATCAGTTGATGGAAGTGACGAGGATCGTACTACATTGAACGGGGTTATTACGATTGTTCCTTTATATCCAGTAGAGCGTATAATTGTCGATTTTGTTTTAAAAGACGGAAGTTTAGAATATAACCAATAGAATTATTAATAAGCTATAAAAAAGTGTTTTAAGAAATTAAAACACTTTTTTTGTTTTAAAAACGTAGCAACAAAAAAATTAAGATATTTAAAGAAAGTAGTATGATAAAAAATATAAAAGAAATATTCTTAGAAAAAGCTAATTTAAAACACAATAATAAATATAGTTATGGAGATTTTGATAATTTAAAAACAAGAGAATCTAAAATAGATATTTATTGTCCTATTCACAAAGAATGGTTTAAACAAAAAGTGAAACTACATTTAAAGGGTTGTGGTTGTCCTAAGTGTGGAATAGATCGAATAAAAAAAAAGCTTTCTTTATCAGATCAAGTATTCTTAGAAAAAGCTAATTTAAAACACAATAATAAATATAGTTATAGAAATTTAGATGGTTTAAACAATAATAAAGTTAAAATAGATATTTATTGTCCTATTCACAAAGAATGGTTTAAACAAAAAGTAAGTGATCACTTAAGAGGTTGTGGTGAAAAACAATTTAAACTTACCCAACAAAACGACCTTATCAAAACTAACTATTGTAAAGAAAATAATATTTTATTAATTAGAATAAGTTATTTAGATATTAAAAAAATTGATAATATTTTAAATAAAGTCTTTAACCTAATAAATTAATTAAAAAAACTAGAAAAACAATAAAAAAACTAATATTTAAAAATAAACTACTTTAATTAAAAATATATAAGATGAATACAGAAAAAAAACTCTTAAAAGAGGCAGATAGTAGAGTGTTAGATGCTGTTAAAGTATTAGCTAATGCAAAATCTAATTTAGATGAAGCACAAACTATTTTAATCATGAATTTAAGTTATCATTTTCAACAAATATATGGTGAAGATTTAACTCAAATTAATGGAGAAATAACACAAGCAATTAATAGTCTTAATGAATTGGCTAAGAAAATCAGAACTCAATTAAAACAATAATGAAATCAGAAAAAGAAAAACAATTAGAAATACAATTGCTTACCGAAAAAATTCAAAGAATTTCGGGAAAAAGGGTAATTTTTGAAGAAGGTTTTATATCTCCTAAAGAAATTAATATTTCTAAAACAGAAAAACTTCTAAAAGAATTAACTGTAATAACTTATGATTTATTTGATACGGTAGGAGATAAACCTTTTGTTGGTTATTTATTTAAAGCTTTAGAAGAAGGGCAAAAAGTAGTTGAGGATTTAAAAGAAATTCAAAAAAGTATAGGACAATAATGAAATCAGAAAAAGAAAAACAATTAGAAATACAATTGCTTACAGAGAAAATTCAAAGAATCTCTGGAAAGAAAGTAGTTTTGAAAGAAGGTACTTGGGCTATTCCTGCATCAGAAGAAGATTTTGAAAAAGCAGAAGAATTATTAAGAGAATTAATATCTTTAAGAAAAAGATTTTATAGTGTATTAGGTGATGATATTTTATTTGATGGTTTTGGTGCTGCTGAAAGTAGAGCTAAAGAATTAATAGAAATAGCAAAAGGAAATGTTAACAAAACATCAGAAAAAAGTAATACTTACCAAGAAATAAAACAACAAGTAAAAGAAATGAAAAGTTGCATTTCTGATTTAAATGATTTTTACAATAGAAAGATAACAGGGGATATTCTTTATAAAAGAATAGTAGAAAAAACGCCAAGTTTACAAATAGAAAATAAAGAAGCTTATTTAGATTTTCTTGAACAAATAAATAAACCAAAAAGATTTGGAGAATGGACTTTACCTAAAGAATCAAGTGGCTCTTTTTATACAGCTTTTTTAGATAGTGATTTTTTTTATGAAAACGAAGATTTAACTGAAAAAGAAGTTGAAGAATTAATAGAATATTTAAAAAATTAAAATTAACGAGAAATATAAATATATTGAAATAATGAAAAAAAATAAAATTAAAAAAATGGAATCAGATTTGCTTATGGCAGGTCAAATGTTTTCAAATATACCAAATGAATTTGAACCATTAAGAAAGGATTTATGGTCTCTTGAATTTCCTGGTTATATGGGAATTGATGAAAGATTTGCCGTTGAAGCTGAAAGACCTAAAGTAACAAATAATGTTGTTGATGTTAAGTTTAAAAACTGGAACTTTAGATATAAAGGTAAATCTCAAACAGAATCTATGTCTGTTAAATTTAGAGATGCTATCGGATCTTCAGTTTATGCTAAGTTAGAAGCTTGGCAAAGAGAACATACGGATCCAGCAACAGGTAAGGGTGGTTATGCAGCTACTTATAAAAAAGAGCTTACTCTTAACCTAGAAGATCCAACAGGAGCTGTTATGCAAAAATTTGTTCTTCATGGTTGCTTCATGTCAGAACTATCAGGAGGATCATTATCTCAGACTGATGATGAAATTTGTGATGTATCCTTCACTTTAGTGTACGACCTATATACTATGGAATATTAATAATCAAGTAGTTATAAAACTAATTAATTAAAAATTAAGTGCCTTTTTTAATAAGAAAAAGGCACTTTTGTTTTAAATTAAAAATTTAATAGTATGTATTCTCTTTTGCAGTTTTCAAAATTAACCAATATTCCCACACCTGTGTTAAAAAACTTAGAAAAGGAAAAGAAATTAATCCCCATAATTTCTAAACCAAACAAAAGAAGAAAATATTCTGAAGAACAATTATCTTTTGTAAAAAATAATAATATTTTAGATTATATCTGTCCTTTATGTAACAAAACATATGATTCTCAAAGAGCATTAGATACACATTATGGAAGAAGTCACAAAGAATATTACGAAAAGATAAAGAAAGATAAAATTATAGAAAAACAAAAAGATTTTAGTTTTAGTTGTCCATATTGTTATCAAAAATTTAAAGATAGAGTTTCTTTGTTTAAACATACGAATTTTACTCATAAAATAAAATCTATTCAAACAATTTTGTTAATAGATTATAATAATATTGTTCCTTTGTGTAAATGTGGTTGTGGAAAGGAAACTAGTTATGATTCTACTTTGTTAAAGTTTAGTGAATATTTAAAAGGACATATTGCAAGAGTAAATAATAATTATAATACTGATAAATCTAAAAAAAATTCTAAAAAAACTAGACAAATAAATACTACCTTGGGAAAGTATAAAGGTATTCCAAAATCTGAAGAACATAAAAGAAAAATCAGGGAAACACATCAGCGTTTAAAATTATCACCAGAAGAGTTAAAAAGAAGAACATTGTATTTAAAATCTCAGCAGATGACAAATTCAGGCTTAGAAGTTAAATTTGCAAAAATTTTAGATGAATTAAATATTTTATATGAAAGACAATTTTTTATAACTAAAAAAATGTATGATTTTAAAATAGAAAATACAAATATTCTTATAGAAGTAGATGGTGATTATTGGCATTGTAATCCTGTTAAATATCCAAATGGACCAAAATATAGAATGCAAAAAGAAAATATAATCAGAGACCAACTTAAAAACCAACTAGCAAAAGATAATGGATATAATTTGTTACGTTTTTGGGAAACTGATGTTTTACATAATCAAAAAAATATAATAGAAACCTTAAGAAAAGAAATTCTTATTTAAATGCGATTTAATAACGATAAATTTATTTTAATAGATTTGATCAGATATAATACAAAACCTCTTTAAATCAAAGAAAATCAAGTTAAAAGTTAGTGTTTTCATTGTTTTATACTAATTTAAAATTAAACAACGATATCTTCTCTTGCTTTACAATATTTTCTTACTTCTCCTTTTGTAAATTTTTTAAGATTATTAGAACAGCAAAACGATCCGCTTACTTCTTTAGGGCAGTGTTCTAGAGATGTTAATTGATTATAAGATACAGTAAAATAATTACCTACATAATTTGGACAGCCTTTTAATGATGTTAATTGGTTATTATTACAAAGAAAATTACCTTTTACATAATCAAACTGAACAGGTATCTCGTTCAGATTACAATTAGATAAACTAACACTACCATGGACATTAATAATAAAATCTTTATAAAACTTTTCAAACATTAATAAATCTTTCAACCCTTCTATGTCTTTTAAATAAATTAGTTTATTGTTTTCAATGAAAATATTTTTATCAAAATCTTTTTTGAGTTTAACAAGTCTCTCATCAATTTTGATAGGTTTAAAGTACTTAGATTGATATTCACCATCTTCTAA